>Ga0315321_10000068_pt1 | contig 58504 bp, 40 predicted proteins | sample M180m21515metaG_FD_203464 | JGI IMG/M metagenome (GOLD analysis project Ga0315321, IMG submission 203464) | Ammonia-oxidizing marine archaeal communities from Monterey Bay, California, United States - M1 80m 21515 | ecosystem: Environmental > Aquatic > Marine > Intertidal zone | place: USA... | reverse complement strand
CGGCCAATTTCCTGAACAAGATCGCGTGTGATCTGTCGCACTTTATTCATGGTATCGATCATGTGCACAGGCACACGAATCGTCCGACTTTGATCGGCAATCGCTCGGGTGATGGCTTGGCGTATCCACCACGTTGCATAGGTACTGAATTTATAACCACGAGCATGCTCGAACTTGTCAACCGCTCGCATCAGACCGGTATTGCCTTCCTGAATCAAATCGAGAAATGAGAGTCCACGATTCCGATACTTTTTAGCGATCGAAACAACGAGTCTTAAGTTACCCGCGGATAGAACACGCTTTGCGGCATCATAGTCTTCACGGAATGCATCACAATGAGAGACCCTGCGCCGCAGTGTCATTGGCGATTCATAGGTCAACCGCATCAGATAACGCAGTTCACCTCGAAGCTCTTCCACCGAAGGCATGCCCGGCATGCCGATCGCATCGGGATTTACAAGCATGCCCTTGATTTCATCCATGCGTTCGGAAGCGTGACGCAGCTTTTCAAACAGCGGCTGTAGTTTTCCAGTACGCAAGTTCATTTCTTCGACGAGGCGGACTGCCTTGTTGCGTCGGACCACTAGATTTTTCCAGGCGGCACGCCTTTGCCGCATGGGCATTTTTCGGTTAATCGCATTCAGGTAATCGCCCCGATTCTGCTTTAGAAGGTGCTGTAGCGTTCGGACGTTTGGTACGATCCTGAGCATGATCGCCTTTTTCTCGGTCGCGTTGGTCACGCTAACTTCAATCGTACGATCAAGACGTAGTTGCTTGTCACGAACCTGCTCGAGCAGTTTCAGGGCTCCCTGCAGAAGGAAATCGGTAGCCAGCATCGAATGCCGATATCGATCACGAGTACACTCAATTTGCTTGGCCGCGGCGATTTCCTGATCGCGGGTCAGCAGTGGAATTTGGCCCATTTGCATGAGATACATGCGAACAGGATCTTCTGTAGGGTCTGCAGAAGAGTCGTGACGCCGTCGATTGCGGTCATCCGTAGACCGTTGGTCATCATCATGGGCTTCGGCAAATTGCTGTCCCATCACGCGTGTACGTCTTGAATTCGACTCATCGGCGTCGAATGCATCGTCTTGCAAGCTTCGTCGGCTAAACTTCTTTGCCATTGTTGGTTCCTCTAAACCCGCTTCGTATCGATCGGACAGGTGTGGGGGAGACCAAGCAGGCGCAGTGCCGCAACTCTCTGAGGGGGAGGCATAAATCATGGCAAACTGTTGTGTGCGAATAGGTTGCGTGAAAAGTGAACCGAGATTTCATCCCCCCGGACGTTGCTTTTCCACCTCGTGCAGACGTTGCCAAAAGTCAACCTCTGTGGATTCGGTGAATCGCTAGCAGCGGTACGACTAGCGTCATTTGCTGCCTCGGTGTCCAACACTAGGTCACTTTGCGTGCTCTACCCGCTTTGTCCCCATGGATTTACACTTATCTTTCGGTTCGGCAGGTCGGTCCGTATCGTTCACGCGTCCTAATCCAGCCTTAATTCAGTCCCTTCATGTGCGGTCGTTCCGTTGTTTGGATGCGCAACGCCGCTGAAGGGTTCCGTTTTCCAGGTTTGGTCACCGAAGAAACTGACGAGTTTATTCCGCTATGGAAGCTGATTCCCCCTACACCGATGACGCGGCTCTGAACTGGCTCGATGTGGCTCGGTTCAGCGATCCAGTGCAGGCAAAACGCGACCTCCGGGCCATTTGGAGCTCAGGAGCTTCTCCGGCACTACTGCACAGCCTGCGGCTAGGCCTGACCTCTCACCTTGATCAACTTGATGATCTGGACGAAACCATCAGCCACCTGAGCCGATTTATCGACTCCAGCTCAGACCCGATTTCTTTGCTCGCGCTGTTTGCACGGGATTCCGAAGCGTTACCAGCGTTACTGCAAGTTTTTGCAACCAGCAAGACACTTGCCAATCGGCTGATTTCAGATCCTGCAAGCTTTGATCTGATCCGGGCCAGTGATGGAAAACCGGCGTCCCGTGAAATGCTGATCAATGAACTACTAACTGAGCTGCAAGACATTGAGCAGCCGAACCGGGCGGCGTTAGCGATACGCCGTTTTTCATCACGCGAAATGATCCGGATCGCCTACGGAGAATTTGTTCGTGGTGCAACACCCGAACGAGTTGGGCGACAAATCTCCAACGTCACAGATGCTGTGATCGAAGCAGGTCTCAACTTCAGCCTGCAACGATTGGCCAAGCGCCGCGGAATGCCGCAACGCCCAGATGGAACAACCCCCGAACTCACGGTCATTGGGCTGGGACACCTTGGTGGTGAAGAGATGGGGTATGGGTCATCAATCAAACTCGTCTTTCTTTATGATTCAATTGATAACCAAAACGTTTGGCACCGCGATTTTTACAGCACAGTGGTGCATGAACTTCTAACGCTATTACGTGGGGACGAATCTCGCAGCGACGGCATGGACATTGATCTGCGTGAAGGCCCACGTTACGAAGTCGGGGTACAAATTTGCAGTTTTCGCGAGGCGTTGCGGATCTACGAAACTGCGGGAAGAACTTGGCAACGGCTTAGCTTCGTAAAAGCTCGGGTTGTCGCTGGATCCCAAAAACTGGGGAAGACGTTCCTGAGTCGCCTTGAGTCTTGGGTTTACCGTCGTTTCATGAGCCGTGTGGAAATCGCTGAAATCCGAACACTGAGAAATAAACTTGAGAAGTCACTCACGCAGCACTCCGATTTACGCGAGGACATTGGTCGCAGCCCCGGTGGCCGTGATGACCTCGAATTGACCGTTGAATTCCTTCAACTATTGCACGGCGGCAATCTCGGAACCGTACGCTGTCGAAATACATACGACGCTATTTTTTCTCTTGAGCAAGCCGGCTGCTTGACTCACCAGGAAGCCTCACTGCTGTCAGAAAACTACGCCCGCCTGTGCAGACTTCAACATCAACTGTCTGTGATGTTCGATCAATCAAGTAGTCTCCTGCCCAGAGAAATTTCTGCTCGCAAGCGTCTCGCATGGCAACTTGGCATCCGCGCGACCAATGGCTCCGGTGGTGACATCGAACGTTTCGAGGCTCTTTTGCACGACACTTTCGATAAGAATCGCCGCATGATTAATCACCTGATGTTGGATGCACCGGGCGATGGTGACTCGGTCGCTTCCGAGACCGAGTTGCTACTTGACCCAAACCCGCACCCCACTCTTGTGGAAAGCACCCTTTCAAAACATGGTATAGTGAATCCCCAGCACGCCATGGAAAACTTGGCAGCCTTGAGCACCGAATCGGTGCCGTTCCTTTCACCACATCGCTGCCGCCACTTCCTGACTTCGATTGCTCCCGCTTTGCTTACTGAAGTTTCGCGAACACCTGATCCAGATGCGACACTTGCATCACTGGTGAAAGTCACTGACTCGCTGGGAGCAAAAGCAACACTTTGGGAGTTACTGGGCAGCAGCCACCCGACCATGGAACTGATGGTACGACTCTGCGCCACCACGCCCTATCTCAGGGGCATTCTGACTAATAACCCGGGCATGATTGATGAACTGATTGATTCGCTACTGCTCAATCGAATGCCATCCGCACAACGGCTTGATGCCCATTCCATCGCGGTATGTCGCGGAGCGAGTGACATTGAGCGCATCCTGTGGACATTCAAGAACAGTGCACACTTGAATATTGGTGTGCGCGATATGCTTGGTAAAGATACGCTGGAAACGACCCATCAATCAATTGGGGATACTGCTGAATCCTGTGTTCGCCGCATGATCGAACATGAACAGGAATCGTTGGCAAATCAGTACGGTGACCCATGTGACAACGAAGGCAATCCTGCTGAGCTCATTACGTTTGGGCTGGGAAAACTTGGTGGACGAGAACCCAACTACCACAGTGACTTGGATGCAATTTTTCTTTACTCTGCCAATGGGAAAACACAGCGTCGCATGGGAGGACGTCGTGCAACCCTGACCAATCAACAATTCTTTAATCAACTGACACAACGTGTCATTACTCGCATCAATCAGCCTAGCCCTGATGGCCGACTATACGAACTCGATTCACGTCTGCGCGACACGGGTGAAGAAGGCGTCTGGGCCATGACTCTGGAGGAGTTTGGGCAACGCTTTCGAGAAAACACAGCTCCCCTCTGGCAACGACTCGCTCTGTGTAAAGCTCGAGCCATTTCTGGATCGCGTGACTTGCAACATCAAGCAGACGAGACCATCGCAAAAATCATTCGCAATACAGAGTGGAAACCAGAAATGGCGATTGAAATCCGGGAGATGCGAGAACGAATGCAGCAGACAGCAACGCAGGCCAACCTAAAGCGTGGCGCTGGTGGCACCGTCGACATTGAATTCGTTTCCCAAATGCTGACTTTACGCCATGCCAATGCATCACCAGAAGTTCTTCAAACCGGGACCACAGCATCATTACTCGCTCTGGCTGATGCGGGATACTTAAGTGACCATGAGTCGATGACCCTCGTCAATGGTTACCGAACGCTTCGTAGAATCGAAGCCAATCTGAGACTCATGAACACAACTGCAAGACATGAACTGCCGGAAGACGAAAACTCAATGAAAAATCTGGCGTTCCTGATGAACGAGACCGATCCCGAAATGATCGTCGCTCAATGCGTGCAAACGCGGCGCAACAATCGCTTGGTCTTCAATCAGATATTTGATCGTGCAAGTAGTCCTGTTTGACCTCCATCGCACTTCACCCAAGCTTTAGAAGCTACGCCCTCACCAACAATCACAGAGTGATATTCATGATGCCGCTGTACCGAGTGCCACTAACCTGCCTAATTCTATTGGTCAGCCTGTGCCCCGACTGGTCACTGGGGGCCAAAGCAACCGCCGTTCACGCCAAGTCACCAAACATTGTGATAATTTTGGTTGACGACATGGGCTACGGTGACGCTCAGTGCTACAACCCTGAATCAAAAATCCCAACGCCCAACATCAACCAACTGGCCCGTGACGGGATGCGGTTCACCGATGCTCATGCTGCTGGTCCCCTTTGCCATATGTCCCGCTATGGCCTGATGACCGGTCGTTTTCCTTTCCGCGCGGATGTCTCGCTCTGGCGTAACCAACCATTAATCGAATCAAGTCAAACGACGATTGCCAGCCTCCTTGCCAGCAGCAATTACGAGACAGCAATGGTTGGCAAATGGCACCTTGGTTTTAAAGAAAATGGTTACGACCGGCCGTTGCCTGGTGGTCCGGTCGACCGCGGATTCAATTCTTTCTTTGGAATCCGCGCTTCCACCGACATACCACCCTATTTCTACATTCGCGGCAACCGCGCAGTATCACCGCCGACCGACACAATCGAAGCACGTAACACAAAAGGGTGGAGTAACATTCAGGGCGAGTTCTGGAGAGCTGGTGGAATCGCACCAGGGCTGGAGCTCAAAGATGTCCTTCCTCGATTTACCGATGAAGCAATCAGCGTAATCGAAAATCACGAAAAGAAATCCTCCGACCAACCTCTATTTCTCTACTTGGCGTACCCGGCACCGCACACCCCATGGCTGCCAGCGAAGCAATTTCGTGGTAAGAGTGGTGCGGGCATGTACGGTGAATTCACAATGATGGTTGACCACATGATTGGACGTGTGCTCAGCGCTTTGAATAAAGCCGACATGGCCGACGATACACTCGTCATCTTTTCCTCTGACAACGGACCCGTTTGGTACGAAGAAGATGTTGAACGCTTCGAACATGACAGTTCAGGTGGGTTGAGAGGGATGAAGGCTGACGCGTGGGAATGCGGACATCGCATGCCATTCATCGTACGTTGGCCGGGCACCGTGACTGCCGGATCAGTGAATGAGCGTCTGATATGCTTCACCGATCTATTGGCAACGTTTGGTGAACTCGTTGGAACTGAACTCTCGGAAGATGCCGGACCAGACAGCATCAGTTTTTACAAAACGCTCATGGGTCAATCCGAGCCCGACCGCCCAACCCTCGTCATCAAGAGCAGCAGTGGGGCCATGACCGCACGCCAAGGTCCGTGGAAACTGATCACCCAACTTGGATCAGGGGGATTCTCTATACCAAAACGCATCAAACCAACACCAGGTGGCCCCGTTGGACAGCTATACAACCTCGATGAAGATATCGGAGAAGTCCACAACCTCTACAATCAGAAACCTGAAGTCGTGGCTAAAATTTCAGAGGAGCTGAAACGCATCCAACGCAGTGGTGCAAGCCGCCCAGCAAATACCGAAAAATGACAATGAGCTTTTTTCAGCAGAATCACAACTCTGCTGATTCATCAAGCTGTTTCTTGCCTTCATCGACAACTGTCCCGATGAATACACGTCCGGTTCTGTTTAGCAAAGCATGGAATCAATTCCAACTGGCTCCATTTTTAGCTCACGCAACATTAAACCAGTTCAGCGTGAAAGGATCGAAAATGGCTGATCCTCACTCGACTTTCTCACCAGCAGTGAGTTCTCGGATGCGTACATTTTTCCACGAAACACTGAAAGGGCCGGTTCCCAACTTGATCGAATGAACCTGCAAACCAATGAAACCGGACGCATCACGATCATCTCGAAAGTCTGCAACAGGAACCCCATTCACAAAACTGCGAATTCGATTGCCCTGTGCAATCACGCGAAACTTATTCCATTTCCCAGGTTTATAAACGGCCTGCTTCTCAGCAGCTTTGACAGTGGCATCAAGCCATCGTGTTCGTCGCCCTTCATCCCAAAAGTTCCCTGCACAACCATTTTCACGATTGGTTTTGGAAGTAATTTCGCACTGGTATCCGAACACTTCTCCCTTTTCTCGCATACGGTTCGGCTTTGACTCCTGAGGAGTCTCTTTTGTGTATTGGTGACTTCGTATCTGGACCCCCGAATTCAACTCGGGGTCACATCGCACATCAAATTCCAAAACAAAATCTGAATAAGGACCACGTGTTAGGAATGTGTTTTTTCCAGGCCCAGTCGTCCCGGTAATCACCCCCTCCTTGATCACATAAATTGCCTCGCCACCAACCTTGGTCCAATCATCCAACTTGCTGCCATCAGACAGTGCCACCCAGTCACCTGCAGTTACAGGAAGAAAGCTGACCGCCAGTAACAAAGCACTTAAAACAAATCTCATATTGAACCTCTACAGGAAGGGGAATTGGACGCGACATCCTACTTCATTTGGCGGAACGAATCAGCACGCATTGATTACAAAACCCCATCTTTCAATGCCCATGGCTGGATTCCAAACTTGAACCCAAATGTTTACCTGGTGTTTACTTGGGTCATCATCTGAGCCCGCCGGAAACAGTACCGAGTCAGTCCTCAGAAATTCCTCGGAGACTCATCGGCATGCGGTAACGTACCCAGGCTGGCAAAACCACGCGGACGATCGCCGGGCTTCCTATTGATGCCTTGATCCGATTTGAATACAGCCTGTTATCAGGAGTCACCTGATGAAACTCATCCCACGGAATGAATAGGGGAGGGTGTCCAATACGAAGAGGAAATGCAACAGAGATGCCCAGACCATCATCAGTGCAACAGAAGGACAACACCGAATGATAATTGACCGGCCCGATACGGCCTGTTCGCGTTCGTGCTCTCTCGCCTGTGACGGGACGTCCTACCCGATAGTCGGACGCCAGACGAGTCCACCCGCTAACACTCGCCAAAACCCAGCACAACAGTGCTGCTGCAAGCGGGATCAAAAACAGAAAATAGAGTGAACCATCATTCATCATGAAAACAACATCCGACAGATCCATGCGCTGCGGATTAGCCACACCTTACTTCCACAGAGTCAACTGAAACCATAAATGACGCACAGGTTACCGAATCAGATCACTCGGTCTCCAATTTAGTGAAGATCATTTTTCCTGCGTTGGTCTGTAGAGTACTTGTGACCCGCACCTCAAGCTCATCACCAATTCTGTCCCGACCTCCTTCGATTACCACCATTGTCCCATCATCTAGGTAACCCACACCCTGCTCCGGGCCTTCGCCAGCTTTGATCACCTTCAGCCTAAAGATTTCATCAGGAAGGAAAACGGGACGCAGAGAATTGCTGATTTCATTGAGATTGATCACAGCAACGTTGTGCAACTTGGCAACTTTATTCAAGTTGAAGTCGCCCGTAACGACCTTTCCTTCCAAGTGCTTTGCGAGCAAGACCAGCTTGAGGTCAACAGTCTGACCAGCGAGTTCGGGTAATTCACGATCAAAAATCATCAGATCGACGTTTTCGTTTGCCCGCATTCGATTGAGCACATCGAGACCTCGACGCCCGCGAATGCGGCGCAGCTTGTCTCCACTATCCGCAATGGCTTGCAGTTCACTCAACGCAAATCGCGGCATGATCAGCTGGTTATCAAAAACACCTGTCGAAACAAGGTCTGCGATACGCCCATCAATCACGACACTAGTATCGAGCACCAAAGGCTTAAAACCTTTCACCTCTCGTACAAACTCAACGTAGGGAATCAGAAAGCGAAAATCATCTTTTGTCTGCAGCAAGACACTCGTACAGACGTAGCACAGGACCAGTGCGATCACCAACTGAACGGTCAAAGGAGTGACGTTGAAAGTTTGCTGCAACAATGGTGCAAGTGCGATTGAAAAGACATAAGTCAGCAGAACCCCGACCAGCACACCAAAATAAACCGACGTTATCGTATCAATTCGTTTTCGCGGTGCATAAATATCAGCGATGACCACAATCAGGGCGAGCGACATCACACCCGTAAAAACCAACCAAGGCATTAGCTCATTGGAATTAGCTGTATTGAGCGAAGCATTAATGATTGCTGAAACGCCACCTGCACAAAGCAGAAAAACGCAGCGCAGAATGATGAGATCCATCGTATAAACGCCTGATCTATCTGGAAAAAACGAAATCGAGGCACCAAATTGATACCAAACGGCAGATAAACGGTTCGCCGCTGATGTAACTGTAGGTTAGTGTCGCACCAGACTCCATAGGTGTAACATAGTTTCCTACGCCTACACGGACGACGTTTTTAGAACTTGCCCTCAACGCGACACCAATGCACCGCCCACGTCCCCTGAACCACCAGAATGGCAGTCAAAGGCCCGCTAAGAAAACCACAAGCCATCATTTTGGTAAATCTTCAACAAATGAACTCATCCACCCACAAGCGTCTCAACAACAGTGCTAACGACCTGGCAGAGTTCAAGGAGCACCAAAGCCAGAATTGAGTCCGCATTGTCGGGACCAGATTGGATCACCTTCCTGAGTTTCAGGCCGCTGGCCTAAGGAGCACCATCAACTGTGGTCTCCGTCGGCAACGCAACCGCTGGGGCTAATTCTTCCACCTTGGGTTCGAATGAGTGGGCCGTCATCATCGAATCTCCGAGCGTGAAAATCACAAAGAGTCCAACAAAGACAAACGAACCGATGAAGATAATTGCATTGAATGGTTTATCCGCAAGCATATGCATGAAAAATGCCATGACCAGAACCGCCTTCACTGTCGCGATGAACATGACAGTTGCAACTTCAAAAGCTCCGAAATCAAAGCTTGCTTGAGCAACCGTAACAACGGTCAGCAAAGTCAATGCGACGAAAACCGCAAGTAAAGTTTGCACCGACATCGGGTGCGCAAAATCGTGACCGTCAGCGGAGTGGTCATCTTTGGAGTGTGCGTGATCAGACATGTTTCACCAGTTTGCGTTCGTTTAGCGGATCAGGTACAGCAACGGGAACAGATAAATCCAAATCAAGTCGACTAGGTGCCAATACAGCCCCACGTAATCGACCGGACCAAAATACTGGCGATTGAAGTCCTGCCGGACAGCTCGCACCAACAACCAAACCAAGACACCGATTCCTGCAAGAATGTGAATGGCATGAATGCCAGTCATGCAGTAGTAGATGCTGAAGAAGACGCCCGCCGTAGTGGGAGTCATTACATCAATCTCAGTAGTCGTGATTGCCCCAAGGATCGCACCATCACCAGTCACTGTAGACGTACCAGCCACAGCAGTTTGCTGTTCCAGTGCATTCAAACCGCTGACAACTCCTGAATTGGTCGGATCACCCGAAAGAATCTCAAGCACGCTTTCATCAACTGGCACCATCGCTCCAGAAGCGGCCGTAGCTATCGATGCCTCAGCGGCAGCCGAGTTCTCCGCTGCCTCAAGCACCGGAGCACTAGCCAAACCGTTCGGATCAGCATGAACATCAACGTGATCGGCAGAATCTTCACCGCTCTCGAGAATGGTTCCGAGACCTACGCCTACGAAAAAGCAAAGACAGACAACACTCAAAGGTTTCGCGATTGCAGTGTGAAACTTATTCCCCGTCAGAAAACTTATGACAAGCCAAATCACCACTCCAATGAGTGCCAAGGCGAATGGCAAACAGATGTAAAGCAGAAACGGCGGGTGTTCTGCCGGATGTGGGTTGCTTGGGTCGTAAAAGAACATCCCGGCTGGTAACAGTCCCATGCCCCATTTGTGCGAATATTCAATCGCTTTAACACCGAGGAAGATCATGGCACAGGAAAGCGTCGCTGCAAGCGTTCCTACCAAGCCCTTGTGCTGCTCGAGCTGTGAACAGCGGACCGCCCAAGCCATCGTCAGCGAACTGAACAGCAAGACTCCTGTGTTGATTGCACCAAGCTTCGTGTTGAGGAACTGGCTACAGCCTTCGAACACCTCTGGACGCAACGCTCTAAAGATGGCGTAAGCACAGAACATTCCGCTAAAGAACAGCACCTCTGTTACCAAGAACAGCCAAATCCCCAGCTTACCGCTGTCGAATTGCTGTTCCGGAGTATCAAAGTGATGCGCCAAAAATGGCGGGTGGTCATGGTCATGACCATGCTCGTCGTGCCCAACCTCAGGGCTGGCTTCGATGGTTGACATGTTCGTTGGAAATTAAAAGGGGAAGTGATGTTTGCCTACGCTCTGAAAAACCAGAGGCTTGCCAGCTAGTTTGAGTCGTCAGCATGAACCGGAGCAGTTTCGGGTTGTTCCTCAGGAATGATCTCCCGCTTAGGCTCAACCTTCACATATCGCTCGTTCTCGGCTTCCCACTCAAGATCGCTGAAATCATATGGGTCGCCTACCGAGGGGGCTCGCTCGAAGTTGTAGAACGGTGGAGGGCTTGTGCATTCCCACTCCAAAGTGGCTCCACCCCAGGGATTCGCAGGAGCTCGTTTGCCGCTCCAGAGTGATCGCAGTAACACAACCAGTGCAACCAACAAACCAAACCCTAGGAGCAACGATCCCCATGTACTCATCTGATGAAGAAATGCAAACTCAGGATCGTATGTCGCGTAACGACGAGGCATCCCTCGGCTTCCAAGCACGAACTGAGGCAGGAACGTCAAATTGAAACCAGCAAAGACCAGCAAAGCAGACAAACGTCCGCCGAATTCATTGTACATTTTGCCAAACATTTTTGGCCACCAGTGGAAAACCCCACCAAGGAATGCCACCAATGTGCCACCCACCATCACGTAGTGGAAGTGCGCAACGACAAAGTATGTGTCATGCAGGTGCATGTCCGTCGCGAGTGTCCCCAGATGTAAACCGGTGAGACCACCGATCGTGAACAGAAAGATAAACGACAAGGCGTAACACATCGGCGTCGTCAGGCTGATCGAGCCCTTGTACATCGTCGCCAGCCAATTGAATACCTTGATGGCAGACGGAACGGAAACCGTAAACGTCAAAGCACTGAAGATGATCGTTGTCAGCGAACTCATCCCCGCCGTGAACATATGATGTCCCCACACAAGAAAACCCAACAATGCAATGGCAATCGATGAGTAAGCAATGAAACGGTATCCAAAGATTCTCTTGTGACTGTGGACGCTGATCAAATCGCTGATAATTCCGAACGCCGGCAGAATCATGATATAAACGGCAGGATGGCTGTAAAACCAGAAGAAGTGCTGGAACGTCACCGGGTCGCCGTTGTACTCAGGATCAAAGATGCCAATGTGCATTGTCCGCTCCGCGATCAGGAGCAGTAGAGTGATTCCAAGAACAGGTGTCGCGAGCACCTGAATGATACTCGTCGCGTATGTTGCCCAAAGAAACAGGGGCATTCGAAACCAAGTCATCCCCGGCGGACGCATCGTGTTGATGGTCACGATGAAATTCAAACCGGTAAAAATAGAGCTAAACCCAAGAATGAATGCACCGGAAGTCGCCAAAATCACCGAGCTTTCTGACGTGGTACTGTAAGGAGTGTAAAAAGTCCAACCAGTATCCAATCCGCTGGCACACAAAGCCGACACAAAGAACAAGGCGCCAAAAACCCACAGATAAAAACTACAGAGATTCAGGCGGGGGAAGGCAACATCCTTGGCACCCAACATCACCGGAACTAAAAAGTTCCCCAAAGCGGCCGGCACACTCGGGATAATGAACAGGAAGACCATGATCGCCCCGTGCAGCGTGAACACCTGATTGTAATAATTATTCGCCTCTTCGCCTTGGAAAACCATTCCGTTCGGTTGGAGTAGGTGCAAACGAATCAACAGTGCGAGCAGACCCGCTATACCAAACGCTACCGTTACACCGATGAGGTACATCACCCCGATTCGCTTATGGTCCAGCGTAAACATCCAACTGAGAATGCCCTTGGAGTTAGTAAGGTAATTCTCGCTTGGCGTCGGATAACCAGGATCGCGAACTTGCGAACCCGATGGTAATGATCCAGATGACATGTATAAAACCTCTTCAGTCGAAACGCTCGAAGCGTGCTTCGTGTCGGTCTCCAGACGTCCTAACTGTCAGGAAGTCTGGTGTATCGTTAAATTATTTTTCAGTACTCGGTTCGTCTTCGGTCTTCGCCGGTGCGGCTGTTTTCCCGTAATCCGATACCGTTTTCAGATATGCAATGATAGAGTCGATATCGTCGTCCGAAAGCTGTCCCTTGTAGCTGGGCATGACTGGTGTATACCCACCGACAACCTTACTCTTGGGATAAAGGATCGACTCTCGAATGTAGTTCGCGTCTACCTTGACTGGAGACTTATCTGCAAGGATGCGGGAGTTTCCGTAGGACTCTTTGAACGAGGGTCCGGTAAGCCTTGACCCGTCGATCGAGTGGCAGCCAGCACATCCACGTTGATTGTAGAGTTTCTCTCCCCAAGCTTCGGGTGTGTCCACCAACGGATCACGTTTGCCGACCTTCTTGATCCACGCATCCAAATCTTCTTGGCTTTCATGAACCACGACGACCGACTGCATGACCGAGTGGTTCTTCCCGCAATACTCAGTGCAATACAGGTCATAGAATCGATACCCATCAGCAGTGAACTGCCACTTGTCGTAGTCCCATTCCCCGCCAATATTCTCTTTTACCGCTGCAGCGAGCTCTGAATCAGAAACCTTTTCGCTTGCAACATCTGCCTCGAACCACATGTAGTTGTAACGCCCCGGCACGACATCCTTTTTTGCCCGGAAAGCCGGAACAAAAACACTGTGGATCACATCGCTGGATCTCATCGACAACTTCGTTGGCTCGTTAACCAGAATGTGCAATTCGGGATTTACGACGCCTTTACCGTAATCCATGCTCCAACCCCACTTGAAAGCCTTCAACCCGATGTCATTGGCTCCCTCGGGAACAGTCCTCTGATTCAAATAGCTCTTGGCCCCAATCACAAACATTGCTACCAGAAAAAACGAAGGCAAAATGGACCAGGCCAATTCCAGAGGTGTATTGTGAGCTGTATTGCTCTCTGCCTTCTCACCTTTGGGCTTCGTGTATTTCCAGCAGAAGTAAACTAGGCAACCGGCGATCGGGACGAAGAACAACACGCAGATCCAACTGATAAAAAAGAACAGCCAATCATTCTCCGCAGCAAAGGTCGATGCTTGCTTGGGAAACCATGTGAACTTGGAAGCGACTTCGTCACCAAGCAGGAAAGGCATGTTGTTCATTGTTGCAAACATTGCGTTGTCAAATCAGTAGTAAAAATGGATAGTCGTCGAGCCGTTGACGGCTCAAGTCACGTCCGGTTGTTCTGTTGTGTCTTGGGGATCATTCCCCGTCTTTTTCCGTGCAGGCGATGCTTTGCGTCCGATCCAATAGGGAGCAAGACAGGCCAGCATCAGGCCCACCGTTCCCGCACCCGCAAGTCGCATCATTTTCCACGCCTGAGGGACGTAACTGTTACTCTCAGGGTCGTAACTGAAACACCACAAAAGCACCTGATCAACGGGCGAGCCTACGGAGCCCTCACCTGCCTCAACCAAAGCTTTCCTTAAGTCAGCCGGCGGGAAGTCAACCGACAATGAATACCGCGTGATGACCCCCGTTGGCGAAACAAAAGCAAGCATGGCGGGGTGGTAATACTCACCGGATTTTGAATCGTAGGTATAACGGAACCCCAAGTTATCGGCCAATCGAGTGATCATGGGCTGCTGTGCTGTGCAGAAGGCCCATCCATCTTCGACCGTCGGTTGCGTCCGGCGGAGCATATCGACGTACTTGGCCTTGGTCTTAGCTGCGACCTCCGGCGTTTCCTTGGGGTCAATACTCACCGTCAACATTTGGAAATCGCGACCAATCTGCAGATCGAGCTCAGCAAGCGACTTTGACAGTTGGTCCAGCTGTACGCTACACAGCATCGGGCAGTTGCTGTAATTCAACGTGATGATGGTTGGCTTCTTGCCATCGATGAAGTAGCCGGTTTTCACCCTGCGGCCGCGTGAATCAGTCAGTGGTAGATTCAATTGGATTTTCCCACCGAGCTTCTGCTCGACGGTGACGTCCTTTACCTCTCGCGGGATCCCATCGTTCAGTGACACCGCGGCACCGCTGCGGACATCAGCCTGCGCGAGTGCGCAACGACTCCCTCCGATCACCATGCCTGCCACAGCGACCGCAAGTAGGGAACCAACCACGTACCGATTGGCTCGTTCGTTCATGAACTCAAGTTTCGTCACTACCGCTCTTTTTACTTTTTTCCGACTCAGAAATGATAATACTCATCGCCTGCTCGATAGGAATGGTGAGATTACCGGTCTTAGCGTCCACCCCTTCATCCTTTGTGATTTGTTCCGTTTGCTTTCGGAGAGCATTGTTTTGGCGCGTATAGCTACTCTTCGCTGAGGTTTCAGCGATCTGCCACTCAGAAAGAGAGTAGTACAGTAGTTGAACCGCTAAAGCAGTGACCGCCGTCACTACAACTGACGCAATTCCGACTATGAAAATTCGTTTGACGTTGAGATCGTCGTAGGCAGCCATGGCGAACCATCAAATCCGAGGTGTCTGTTTTAAAACCAATTAATTCCGGAGGCTCAAAGACTGGCGTCTGAGCCCCATCGCTTCTAAATATTCTCAAACGCGATCGATTCACCCAGCCTTGGATCACGAACCGCGACAACTTTGTTCTGCTGAGCGAGACCTAAACAGAGCCCCGTCAGTAGCGAAACCATCCCCACAACACACAAGACACTGGCAACCACACCCAAGGTTCCACCGGCGTCACCCTGTTCGGCCGATGGCATGATCATGAAGTAAACATCCAAATAGTGCATGACCAGCAGATAGGCTCCCCACGCACATACCAGCCCAGGTTTGCGACGCACATGTCGGCTCATCGTACCGGCAAAAGGCAACATCCAATGGAAAAAGATCAGCACCAAAGCGACGCCTCCCCATGTCCCAAGCTGCCGCTCGTAGAACCATTCAGTCTCCTCTGGGATGTTTCCATACCAGATCAGCAAGTACTGGCTGAACGAGATGTACGTCCAGAAAAACACAAATCCAAAGATGAGCTTCCCCAAATCGTGATAGTGTTCAACGGTAACCTCGTCCCTCAATGCACCCTTCTTTTGCAACACAAAGCTGGCAACTGCCAGCAGGCAATGGGCACCGAGGATACTGCCAGCGAAGAGATAAACACCAAACATGGTCGAGAACCACATCGGAGCCAGACTCATCACCCAGTCGAACGCTGCAAACGTCGTGGTTGCAGAGAACAACATCACAGCCGGTCCGCTCCAGTACTGCATCTTATCGGTGATCGCTTTTTCACCCGTTTGGTCCTGGCGAACACTATTTTTAAAGAAGAACAACGCGAGCATCGTCCACACCGCAAAATATCCAATGGTTCGCACCGTGAACCATTCTTGATTCAACCAACGAAGTTTCTCAGCCCAAACAGCTTGAGGAAGACCATTTTCCGCTGCGTACTCTGCGTTATCCCAGAGATAGAGTGTTCCGTCACCCGTCCATAGGGAGGCAATGATTGGAATGAAGAGGATGCCCATCGGAATGACCATCACCATGACTAGTTCCGCGATTCGCCGAACAACAATACTCCAACCAGCGCGAACCAAGTGCTGGATCAAAACAAAAAACAGGCACCCAAGAACAATCGTCATGCAGTAGACCGCGGCAGTCAGATAAACCGACATCCCAAAGTTACCACCATCCGTTCCAATCCCGCTTGCCAGGTACCAACCGAGCAGCATAACAATCAAGCCACCCGCACAAAGCGGGAGTCGCAACGCCGCCAGCGAAGCAGGTAGCATAAAAGCGGGGTCATCAGCAGATTTGGGAGCAGGTGCGCTATGTTCGGACATCTGAGTCGTATCGTATTTGGTCGATTAGTTATTGTTTGAATCGAATTTCATCCACAACCGTCATTCAAGCAGGATCTTTCGCTGCTTTCGCTGCTTTATCTTGGGCTGCTTTTGCTTCGGCATCAGCCTTCTCTTTCAACGCTTTCTGTGCTTCAGCCTGTTCTTTAAGAATACTCTCGCGTTGGGACTCACTGATTTGATCGATCGAAGCATTTTGGCTGAGCTGAAGTGCTCTTACATATGCGACAATCTCCCAGCGATCTCGTGTCTTGATCTGCCCTGAATAGCCGGGCATCTTCCGAATGCCGTTGCTGATCGTGCTGAACAGTTTGCCATCCGGATATTTGTCGGCGTAAAGCGTGTCCTGATGCAAAGAGGAGGGTGGAATCCATTCTGCCGCGAGTATTTTCTGTGCTCTTACGTTGACCAATCCGTTTCCGGATCCATTCATTCCATGACAGACGGAGCAGTAAATACCAAAGTTCTTTCGACCATTGGCGAGCACCTTTTCGTCCAACACAAGTGGATTCACGCGAAGCCACGGGGTGGTATCCATCACACTCGGCTTCGCGGTTGGTTCTGCACCGGGCTGATCAGAATCACTCTTATCTGCCTCAGTACCTGACTTGTCGCCGGCTGGATCGCCACCGACTGGATCGCCACCTACGTTAGGTTTCTCTGCCTGAGTGGCGTCGTCTGGCTTTGACTCCTGAGCCGATTGGGCTTCGGTTTGGTACAGCGGGTTGAAGCTTCGGACCAGTCGGTCCGCCCTCGGTCGGTCGATCACCGACAAAGCATTCATGTCAATTCCAGTCATGAAGTCCAGATCCGCTTGCATCTCGCCTCTGGCTACCGTTCCCGGCACATCTGGACGCATTGCACGCCCGTCACGGAACAGAGTGGAGTACTGCTGAGCATCCTTTGCGGGAGAAAAGTCCATGTCATAAAAGACGTGAAACCTTGGCTGACTGCTATGGCTGACTCGCATCTTCAAGACGATCAACAGCGGTACCACCGACAAGGAAGCCACCAAGCCCCAAATCACGAAGAATGGTTTTGGGACTTTGTCTGAAGAGTCATCATCGACGACCGTCTGCACGTAATCAGTCTCGGTATCACCGAGAAGCTTTTCAACACCACCGCGATCGAACTGACCATCCTTTGAGTCGATGTAAAGGAAAAAACGGTCATCCGTCACACGGTCGAATCTAGGATCAGTGAACACCGGGTTACTGAACCTAGGCAGTCCGTTCAAAGCCCACATTCCGAAGAACGCCCCGAACGACGCAAATAGCACAGTCAACTCAAATGCTACCGGCATGAAAGCTGGCAAAGAAAGAAACGGTTTACCCGAGATGATGTACTGATAATCAATTGCATTCATCCAAATCTGCATCACCAATGCAGTGGCAGTACCCGTCAATCCAGCACCAAGCACAATCCATGGCAAGACAGTGGGTTTGATCCCCAGAGCCTTATCGATTCCGTGGACCGGAAATGGAGTGAATGCATCGGTTTTTTCGTACCCTGCATCGCGGACCCGTCGACACGCAGCAAGCAATGTATCAACCGAGGTGTACTCGGCGACGATTCCGTGAACTTTCTTTTCGTTATTCTCTGACATCAATTCACAGTTGTAAAAAGCCTGACTTCCGTCAGTGGTTTCCTGCTCCTGGCGAACCCGAAGCAACTCTTTCTTCTGTACCAGTAACTAGTGATCACCATGGTTGGAAACGTGGTATTGCTTCGCCAAAGTTGCCTTTGTCTCCGCCATGTTGATGACGGGCATCAAGCGACAGAAGAGAAGGAAAAGGGTGAAAAACAAACCAAACGATCCAATCAACATCGACCAATCAACCCAGGTGGGCGAGAAGTACGCCCATGCACTCGGCAGATAATCTCTTGACAAACTGGTTACCACAATCACGAACCTCTCGAACCACATCCCGATATTCACGAAGATGCAAACCAAAACGATCATCCACGGTGTGGTTCGCAGTTTCTTGAACCAGAACAACTGGGGGCTGACCACGTTGCACGTGACCATGGTCCAGTAAGCCCACCAATACGGCCCGAAGGCACGGTTGGTGAACGCAAATTTTTCTTCCTGTACTTGGCCGTACCACGCTATGAAGAACTCCGTTCCGTAGGCCAATCCGACAATCGAGCCGGTCGCAAGAATAATCTTGCACATATTGTCGAGGTGCCGGATCGTGATCAAATTCTCAAGACCAAGCATTTTGCGAGCCGGAATCATCAGCGTCAGCACCATGGCAAAACCACTGAAGATCGCCCCAGCAACGAAGTAAGGCGGGAAGATCGTGGTGTGCCAACCAGGCACCTGCGAAACAGCGAAGTCAAACGACACGATGGTATGAACAGAGAGCACCAAAGGAGCTGCAAAGGCGGCTAACAAGGCGTAGGCCTTCTCGTAACGCATCCAGTGTCGAGAAGAGCCAGACCACCCAAGGGACAACACGCCGTATGCCATACGTCGCCACTTGTTCGTCGATCGGTCACGGAACGTTGCAAGATCAGGCACCATTCCCATGTACCAAAAAAGCAGAGAAACCGTGCCGTACGTACTGACTGCAAATACGTCCCACAACAGAGGACTGCGAAACTGAGGCCACATCCACAAGTTCAAACTCGGATACGGAGCCAACCAAAACGCAAGCCACGCTCTACCCACATGGATACCTGGAAAGGTTCCTGCACAGACCACAGCAAAGATGGTCATTGCCTCGGCAGCGCGGTTGATACTCGTACGCCACTCCTGCCTGAACAGAAACAAAATCGCACTAATCAGCGTTCCCGCGTGGCCAATACCAACCCAGAAAACGAAGTTGACGATCGGCCAACCCCAGAAGACTGGCGAACGGTTACCCCATACCCCTACACCGGTGTAAATCAGGTACAGAATACAGATCCCCAACCACTGTAAGAGTGCAAAGGAGATAAGAAAACCGATCACCCAACTCGTGCTTGGCTTGCGTTCAGCTACCTGACACACCGCTTCGGTAATGTCATGGTAGGTCGTATCACCAAGCACCAACGGTGCTCGTTCGCCGGGCTGCTCGACCGTGTTATCCAGTCCGTTTGGAATGGCAAGTGACATGGACTTTTACTTCGTAGTTGACAAAAACATTTTGAATCAATCGCGTGAGTGCCACGTGGCACTCACGAACTCTTTACCGCACTTCTACTCTTTCACGGCGGCACTCTGCTCACCCGAGTCATGCTTCTCTGTATCGTGATCACCATCATGACCCTTGTGATCACCGTCTGCATGATCACCGTCTGCATGATCACCGTCTGCATGATCACCGTCTGCATGATCACCGTGATGCGATTCGTGCAAATGCAAATTCACAAGATCACTAAGCTGCTTGGCAGTCATCAGACGTTTGTGTGGGTTCGTTACCCTCGCAAGATATTCCGTTCGAGCCTTCACGTTCAGCTGACTCAACATTCCATAGCTTCGGTTGTCAGCTTGCTTCTTGGAGACTGCAGACTTCGGATCAGAGATATCCCCAAATTCAATTGCACGTGTTGGGCATGCCGACTGACAGGCAGTGACCACATCCCCATCAGCAACACTGCGGCCCTCTTTGATCGCGTTGATCTTGGCACCCTCAACCCGCTGAATGCAGTAGGTACACTTTTCCATCACACCGCGACCGCGGACAGTCACCTCAGGATTCATCACCAAAGCCTGCAGCTTACGATTCGCTGATTCGATGTGGCTCGGATAGGCATCAATGCCGTAACCGGTACCGATATCTTCGTTGTAATTAAAGTAATTAAAACGGCGAACCTTGAACGGGCAGTTATTGGCACAATAGCGAGTACCGATACAGCGGTTGTACGCCATTGCATTGATACCTTCTTCCGTGTGAACGGTAGCAGCGACTGGACAAACCTGCTCGCATGGAGCCGTTTCACAGTGCATACAAGCCACCGGTTCCTGAACGATGTCGGCGTTCGTCTCATCCCCTTGGAAGTAACGATCAAGACGCAACCAGTGCATCTCGCGACTATTCATGACCTGCTCACGCCCGACAATGGGCACGTTGTTCTCACTCTGGCAAGCAACAACACATGCACTACAGCCAATGCACTTGCCAAGATCGATTGACATTCCCCACTGAGGAACGTCAATTCCCTTCTTCTCATCCTCGGCCCTCAACTGAGCGAGCGGTTCAACCCACGGCGAACCGTCTTCACCCACTTTCGGAACATGAGGTCCCTGCGCCTCAGCGAACTCAGGAAGTTTCTTGTAAAGTTCGGCCGTACCTTCACGCACCAGCGTGAAACTTCGCACCTCTGTCTCATCGCGGCCACGCTCATCAATCGCCCAGTGATCCTGAGTTGTTGCCAGCACATAATCAGTATATCGCGGACGCCCTTCGACACCGTAGGCGATCATCACGTCTTCGCTACGACGAATCGCTGACACGTCGAAACCGACGACATCGACACCCTTTGCAGGATCTCCACCAACCATCCCCACTCGTTCACGACCGTAACCCAGGGTCACAACAATGACACCCGGAGCACATCCTGGCATCTCGTAAACTGGCAGCTCAATTTTCTCGCCGTCAATCCTCAGAGCAACCATTTGCCCATGATGCAGTACACGCCCACCGCCGGCTGAACTGTCCGTTGCATCACCATCGACACTCAAACCCCGAGCAGTTGCGGGACTCATCACAGCAGCGTTGTCCCAAGCCAGCTTCGTCAAGGCTTGAGGCGTTTCCTGCAGCCATCCGTTGTTCGCAAAGCGTCCGTCATAAAGACCATCCGCAGGATTGAAAATGACCTCAATCTGATTTTTGTCGACACTGGAACTGGCAACGGGAACGCCGGGCACCGGATCAACTTGCTTCGCAGTCAACTCCAGACCACTGTCGTCACCGACCAATCCATCTCTGTAACCTTCGTGAAGCAACTCTCGCCACTCGCGGTCACTGAGGGCACTGCCACCGAACTCATCTGACGTCCGGCGTACGATTGCGCCCCCATCGGTCACTTTCTCACCAAGCATGACAGCCAGCAATTCAATTGCCGATCGCCCCCCGAGAAGCGGCAGGATCTGAGGCTGACAAACTCCGTAGTAACCGTGATCACTCACACAGTCACCCCACGATTCCAACTGATGCGAGAGCGGAAGCGACCATTTGCAAACCGCCCCAGTCTCATCGTCGTACTCACCGAGGTAAACCGAAGTTGAGCTCTTCTCCTGATTCAGCTTGGAAATAGCACCTGCCAGATTCACACTCCCAGGAGCCGTGTAGACAGGATTATCACCGAGAATCAACAGATTCTTAATATCGCCACCCTCGATATTGGCGACCAATTCTGCCAGAGAAACGCCGGTGCTCAACCCATCGTCGATGCGAGGCGTAAATTTCTGAAGCTTCCCAAATGAACCCAGCGTCTGGTTCATTCGAATGCCCGCCTCGATGGCCTCTGCTCCGAGGTGATCACCCACAACCACCACGGCTTTGTCACCAGCGGCATGAACATCACGCGAGAGCACGTCAAGGAACCTTTCCAATCGATCCTCTGCCGAGATCTCATCAAAGGGCGTCTCATCTTCGGCGGGTTCGCCAGACTGCCCAGCGGACAGTTTCTCTACTCGCCGCCCCAACTCCGCGAGGAACTTGGGCATTTCACTAGGACGAAGAGCAAGACGTGAATCAGCAGCAGCCCCTGTGGAGGTGAAGCCGCCTTCGACCACATAGAGACGATTCATCTGATCCGCGTTCGGCCCTGGATCACGGCGTTTGCTGAAACCAACAGCGTTCGACAACATCCCTCGGTCAGTACCTAAAATATCAGCTTGCAGAGCGACAATCACCTCTGCCCCTGCAAGATCAAGCGTCTGCCGAGCCTGCTTACCAAAAGCTGACTTGGTCGCTCGCCCCATGACATCGCCTGTCACACCGTCGTACTGGCAAACGGTCGCTTGGGGTAGACGCTTTTTGAACGATTCGACCATCCGAACCAACGAGGGCGAGCTTGTGGGAGACATCAGCAGAGCGAAGCTACCACCTTCACCGGCTTCTTCGACAACAGCCTTGCCGACCGGTTCGAACACTGACCAGTCAACCTCAAATCTGCGACCACGATCATCCTTAACTTCACTCTTCCGCAGCAGAAACCCATCGTCGCCTCGGGCACGATCCGGATCATAAAGTTGCAAAACCGAAGCCTGAACATAGGCGTCAGTCCCTACACCGCCTGGATGCGAGGGATTTGGCTCAACCTTAAGAGGACGACCATCAACACAACTAATAAGCAGGTTATAAACACGCCCTGCGAGCTCGAAGTTCGTTGCTCGCTGGTAACTCTCACCTGGAACACGCCCCTCGGGCCTGATCACGAAAGGCTCGATAGTTTCTTTTGGATAGCGACACCCTGCGGCACCGGCGACTGCGAGCGAAGCGCCCATCAACTGCATCCAGCGTCGACGCGAAACGCCGTCAGGGAACTCGGAAGCAGCGACCGGAAACTCGCGATCGAGATACTCGTTAAATTCTGTCTCGCCGCGCAACTCAGAAATACTGCGCCAATAATTTGGCCCTGAAGAATCACCCTTCGCTGGTGCGTGGGCGAGGTTCTCGGTCGCAGATGAGTCCGATTCGTTGGAGATCATATCTGAATGATTATCGAAAGGTCGTATGTTGATGATTTACAGAACGCCAATTTGCCTAGCGGTGGCAGACGGCGCAGTTCACGAGCGGATTAATAGTGTTTTTTTCGATGTGCCTTATGGCCCAGTCTTCTTGGTTACCCAACTTCTCTCCATCGACATCGAGCTCTTCTGGGTCCCACTCCCAATCGAGTTTCGTAACACGATTAACGGGACGCAGATGAGGATTCGGCTCGCGGTGGCAGCTAATACACCAAGCCATGGACAGTTCCTTTGCTTGGTAAACCGTCTCCATTTGATCGATCCGACCGTGGCAAGATTTGCAACTCACGCCGGAATTCACGTGGGCGGCATGGTTGAAGTAGACAAACGACGGCAGGTTGTGAACACGTGTCCACGCGACACTCCGCCCCAGATTCCAACTCTCACGTATCGGCCCAAGCTTCACGCTGGTCGGATGAATCGCAGCCAACGCAGCCACACCTTTATCGTTCAAGGGACTGTGGCAATTGATGCACGTCGCGGTTGGCGGCACTGCGGCGTGGGCAGCATCGAACACCGTGTTGTGGCAATAACGACAGTCCAGCTTCAGCTGGCCGGCATGGATCGCATGGCTAAAGGGGACGGGCTGAGTTGGCTCATAGCCGACATTCAAGGTCACAGGGTCGGTAATCAACCCGCCCATGGCACCCGCGAAAACAACGCCCGCAGCCGTTGCTACCGCAAAAATACCCAGGAGTGGATTAACCCAACGAGGAAACAGAAACCGTTGCATGATTTATTTGGCCGGCGATCAGCTCGCAGCCCAGTTCCACACTAAAAGATGAGGGAAAATATGGCACAGGTGCCTAGTCGCACACAGTATGGGGACAGGTCCCCTGAACTGGCAATGGCAGCGAGGAATCGAGCGACATTGTGTCGCATAAATCAGCCGACTTTATCCCATTCGCGACATTGTGCCGCACAGGCCGGAAAGCAAACCAGCCCATATGAACGGCTTGAATCGCCCATTCCACCAGAGCTAGGTGGAAAGGTATCGACCAGCCAGCAGCCAAACCATCAGGCTAAATCTCGATTCATGACTCGCTACTCAGGCTGAACTGAGCAAGGGAGGCCAAATAGGAAAGGACAACAGACTGCCGCCTAACGGCTACCACCAGCCACCATCAGCCGTCACAGCTTCCACAGGGCATCTCATGGAAGACAAAGCTGAGGCCAGTTCACTCACAGCCCAGTCCAAATCATCAATTTCGAGGCGATACTCAGGCCAACGCCACCCCGCGGGCCACATCTGGTGAGGTGCGGGCCATCGCGTTTGGTCGGTCGTCGACTGCATACGTGCGACCAACCGAGGGACATTAACAGAAGCCGTCTCTGGCGAAGTCAACTGCGGCAGTGGCGGCATGAAAGCCGAAACCCACGGCCCTTGTTCTGGATCAACGCAGATGACACTACCAACCTGATCACTGCCCACGTCCGCCCCCTGCGAGGCTGGCATCTCTCCCGACAATTTCTCGGGCACGCCCGCCTGATCAACATTCGCTTCAAGGTCGGGCGACCGGCGACCATGACTGACTCGCGCCGGTGCATTCCCGACAACTTTCATCGGCTCGGCAAGTGGCTTGGCGGCAAACGTGGTAATTCCGAACTGAGCAACCAAACGATTACAAAGCTCTTCTCGAATAGCCTGGTCACCTCCAACCAGCGCTAACGAAGGCGTCCCTTGGTCGATATGCTCCGCAAGACGCTGCAAAGTCCACCCAAACCGCGGGTCCCGATAATGAGCGGCAACATCGCAGGCAGGTTGCAACACAAACTGGCGAGCGGTGTAGCGTGGGTGAGGAACAATCAAACCAGTGCCACCACCGACCAATTCTCCATGCAGCACAACATCCAAATCGATCGCCCGAGCTCCCCAACGCTGACGCCGCTTGCGTCCCAAATCCGTCTCTATCGCTTGCAGGCAGTCCAATATTTCTCTGGCCGAAGCATCCGTGTCAAACGCCGCAACAGCATTCAAAAACGGTTCTTGCCCAGTGGGTCCACCGATAGGAGGCGTTTCGAACAGACGACTGGCTTGTAGCTGATTGACCTTGGGAAGGCCAGCTACTGCTTTCGCAGCATCAGAAATCAGAGCAAACCGATCGCCCAAGTTGCTGCCAAAACTGATCAAACACTGCGACTTCACGATATCTACTTCACCTGCGTTAACGAAACAACGGCCATCACCCTGGCCGTCATGACTTGAGCACATGACCGCCAATGAATTGCCTGCGGGCTACCCAACATAAACGATGCGAGGAGCTAACCTTGCAGTAATGCAAGTCAACAACCATCCAGAAGCGAATTAATGCATCTTAGTTGCAGCGTAACAACCAGCCGACAACCAACAGGATAACCGCACCACTTTAGGTGGCATGTTGATCGCCGACCAGAGATTGAACTCAAGCTCACTGCTGCACTTTATCAGTACAATTGACCGGCGCGGTGTGCGTTCGCAACGATTTGTGCGAGAATACTGCCAGCACGCCCGTCTTGAAACCTATCGGATAGTCGAGGATTCCGTTGCTTGCCAGTACAGCGTCAACATGCACTCCGAAGACCACGAAAACGCTGAACAGAACCCCGATCGGGTATTTCTGTCCGCTGCATTATTTGAACTCGCTCTCGCTGCACTTGCCCTGTTCTTGGGTTGGGCAATCGGGCCATCAGCACGTGAAACAGTCCCCGACCTGGTGGTCGACGAACTCTGGCCGATAATTAGCAGCATCCTGCTTGGCTGTGTCGCAGCTGGGCCGATTTTGTTGTTCGTCGAGATCATCCGCCGCATCCCATGGGAACCGATTCGCGAACTCGAACGCCTGACAGACGACGGGATGCTCCGCACTTTGTTGCAACTTCGGCCACCCGAATTAATCATGGTCAGTCTTTGTGCCGGAATTGGCGAGGAACTTTTGTTTCGAGGTTGGCTGATGTATTGGATCGCTGACCTGATCGGCCTTGCCGATTTTCCGGGCGGAGCAGAGGGCCCGCTGGCAATCGGAATCGCATTGGTCATGTCGTCTTTCGTGTTCGGCCTTTTCCATCCGATCACCAAACTTTACGTCGTAATAGCCGCTGTGATGGGCATCTACTTTGGGGGCTTGGTCCTTTATACGGGAAATCTTCTTGTTCCGATTGCTGCACATGCAACTTATGACGCCGTGCAATTGATTCTCACTGCTCGCAACGAGCAACGCGAAGCAACGCAAACGGCATAGTCGTTCCATTCACAGAGCCAATACCTCGACTCACTCGAAAGCCGCATCCGGGGCAAGATCACAACAACAATCACGAGATGCTCGCCATTCCTTGTTGGAATATCAAGTATCATAGTGGTAAAATAACAACGTGACTGAGCTACTTAGTCACTGGATTTCCGTGACGCCGGCAGAACAGCCACTCCAGCGGATACCACTTACCGCCCACCTCCCAGAAATCCCACATCAGGTCTCTCGATGCTGAACACGCATTCGCAACCTGCTGTTTTTCCTGCCAACAAAGCATCGCAATCTGCAATGCCAGTCACCCGCTTCTTTACATTCCTGACGCACCGCAACTCTGGTTGCGGTTGCAACAGCCTTCTGCTTGCATGCCTGCTTGCGATACAGGCGGTGTCCACGACGTCTGCTGCAGAAGACAAAGACAAGTTTCGCTTTTTTGAATCCAAAGTACGACCACTCTTGGCAGCAGAATGCTTTGAATGCCATGCAGGCGACAAAGCAGAAGGAGGACTGCGACTCGACACTGGCACGGCTATTCAAAAAGGAGGTGACAGTGGCCCCGTCGTGGTTGCAGGGGATCCACAACAAAGCACTCTGATTCAAGCGATTCGCTACGAGGATCTTGAGATGCCCCCAAAAGCTCCTCTGACAGCGGCGCAACAGGACGTGCTGACCAAGTGGATTCGTGACGGTGCAGTATGGCCTCATGAAACACCACCCACGAATGATGGGGAGCCAGAAATCCAACAAGCATGGTGGGCTTCCGATCCGTTAGCGTCTAACGCCGTACCGAATGCCGTTGCAGAAACCAAATCCCGTCACCCCATCGACCGCTACGTGGATAGGGCTCTCAACGAAGTTGGCTTGCAGCGTGCAGCGACAGCAGACCGCCGCCATTTGATCCGGCGGCTATCGATGGATTTATTGGGCCTACCTCCCACACCCGAACAGATCAAAGAATTCGTGGAGGATCCGCACCCCAATGCCTACGGTCGACTTGTCGATCGGATGTTTGCCGAGCCGGCATACGGCGAGCGAATGGCGCGGCGATGGCTTGACCTTGTTCGCTTTGCAGAGTCTGACGGATGGCGTGCTGACGCATTTCGCCCACAAGCATGGCGCTATCGACAATTCGTATCCGACGCCTTCAACGAAGGCATGAGCTACGACCGATTTGTCGCCTTGCAACTTGCTGGTGATGAGATAGCCCCCCACGACAAAAGGGCATTAGCTGCGGTTGGTTTACTGAGACTCGGCATCTACGAATTCAATCAACGTGACGCTGAAGGCCAATGGCAAAACATTGTGGACGAAATAACCGACGTGACCGCAGACATTTTCATGGCCACAGGATTGGCATGTGCTAAATGTCACGACCATAAATTCGATCCTATTCCACGCGCTGACTACTTTCGCTTCCGCAGCGTCTTCGAGCCCATGTTGTTCGTCGATCAGAAACCTCAAGGGAAGGTGGAAGCAGATAAACAAGAACAGGCCCAAGCACTTCTCACCGAACTTGCTGAGATTGAAGCTGATGACATCAAATCCCTTGCCGACGGTGCTGTCGATCGCTTTCCACTCAACGTGCAGAAGATGTTTCGAAAGCCAGCAAGCGAGCGAACAACCTACGAACACCAAATTGCCTACCTTGTTAATCGGCAGGTCATCGATGAAGGGATCACAACAGCCAAAGTCACTAAAGCAATTGGAAAAGAACGGGCTGAAAAACGAAACGACATTCTGAAGCAGTTAACGCAACTCAATGCCAATCCCTACGAAGTCGCCGAACTGATCACCGTCGCTGACGCTAATGGCAGCATCCGCCCGACGCGTTTGCCAGGCCGCACCAACGGCATTTCATTTCAACCCGGTGCCCCAACGGTTTTGGGTGGCCAATCATTCCTCGATCAAAGAAACTCGCCCACTCAAACGAGCGGGCGGCGAACTGCTCTGGCAGCGTGGATCACGTCTCCAGAAAACCCCATCTCGGCCAGAGTGCTGGTGAATCGGCTTTGGCAATATCACTTTGGATCCGGACTGGTAGACAGCCCGAACGACTTTGGGCTCCTGGGCGTTCCCCCTTCTCATCCGGAATTGCTTGATTATCTCGCAACATCCCTGATCGATTCGAACTGGAATATTCAACGGTTACAGCGTGAAATTGTCAGCAGCAAGACGTATCAACAATCAACGAATCACCCACAGCAAGCCAAGGCTTTGGAAATCGATCCTGACAATCGGTTGCACTGGCATCGCACCATTGCCCGACTGGATGCAGAACAATATCGTGACGCACTACTAGTTGCGATGGGAGCGTTGCAAATGCAATACGGCGGACCAAGCGTTGCTGGCACTCCCGGACGAAGATCGATCTATCTGCAACGCAAACGGAACTCATCCGATGAAATGCTAAACGCATTAGACGCACCCAGCGGCTTGGTGGGAACTGCAAAACGCGATGTCACGACAACGGCTCCCCAAGCATTGCTGATGATGAACAACCCACGTGTTGTTGGCGCTGCCAAAAGCTTTGCCAACAATGTGAGAAGCCGGGTCAGTCAAGTTGATAAATCACAACGCGGAACCGCGTTTGTAAAGCAAGCCGTCGAAATCATCAGCGGGATGCCTGCTGACCAGCCAACCATTGACTTGCTTGCCCCTCTGGCAGCCAGTGGGCAAGAAGGCGAAGCAGACGTGTGCCACATCCTGATCAATAGCAACTCATTTCTGTTCATTGAGTGAATCATGGTCAGATCCCCCCAGACCCGACAAAACCAGATGCAACACACTCTCTCAAATCTGTGCCGGAGAGCGAACGTCCCGCATTTCCAACCCGTCACGAACCGCAGACAGTGGTTAGCCCAAGCAGGTGCAGGTTTCGGCGCGGTGGCATTAAACGGCATGCTGGCGCAAGCAGAAACTCTCAAGACAGGTTTGACGACGCAAGGCTGCCATCACCCTGCAAGTGCCAAGAGTGTCATTTTCTTGTTCATGGAAGGTGGCCCCAGTCAACTAGATACATTCGATCGCAAACCATTACTCAATGAACTCGCGGGGCAGCCGCTGCCTGATTCATTTCGCGAACCGATCACAGCCATGGGTGAAAAAGGATCGCCCTTGCTGGCGTGCAAACGCAAATGGAGTCGGCACGGAGAAAGTGGCCTTGAAATCAGCGACTGGTTTCCACACGTCGCACGACACGCAGACGAATTAGCGGTTTTACGATCGTGTTACGGTGAAGGCATCAACCACTCCGGAGGATGCAATCTCATGAACACCGGCAGTATCATTGCGGGCCGGCCATCGTTAGGTGCATGGGTGACCTATGGGTTGGGCAGTGAAACCGAAGAGCTGCCCGCATTTGTGGTCATGAAAGATCAAAAAAAACCCGGAACCAATGGCGTCAGAAGTTGGGGACCTGGATTTCTACCGGCAACATTCCAAGGTACGCCGGTTGGTGATGGTCCCAATGACGAAGCCATTGCCAACCTGAAACTGCCAGCGGGGATTGATGAACCGCGGCAACGCCAGAAACTGGATCTGATTCGCAAGATCAATGAAATGCATGCCGCACGCCTTCCCAACGTTTCGACGCTGGATGCCCGCATTCGATCTTACGAACTCGCCTACCGGATGCAAAGCGCCGCACCCGAAGCAGTTGACCTGACTCAGGAAACAGCAGAAACCCGCGACCTTTACGGTTTGGACGAAAAGGAAACCGCAAACTTCGGTGAAACCTGCCTGCTGGCAAGACGGATGGTTGAACGCGGGGTCCGCTTCATTCAATTATTCAGCGGAACGGGTAGCGGTTGGGACGCCCACTCGGGAATCGAATCCAACCATACAAAGTACTGCGGCAGTGTCGACAAACCGATTGCCGGTCTATTAACGGACCTGCGGCGGCGCGGATTACTTGATCAAACCCTTGTGGTCTGGGGTGGTGAATTTGGCCGCACCCCCATGAGCGAAAAAGGGACGGGGCGAGATCATAATCCCACCGGATTCACGATGTGGATGGCAGGTGGTGGCGTTAACGGTGGCCAAGTCATTGGGGCGACCGATGAACTTGGGCTCTATGCCACTGAGAACCGCGCTCACGTACATGACATCCATGCAAGCATTCTTCACTTACTGGGACTAGATCGCCTTGAACTTTCCTACAACCATCAAGGTCGGCTGGAACGTCCCACCGTCAACGAAGGAAAAATGATTCAGCAACTCATCAGCTGAGCGAACTTCTTGACACGAAGCTCACTGTATGAACGCCGAATGCAAACCACATACGTCGGCCAATGCTGTGCGGTAGCGTCTGATCACAACTGGCAACAGAATCAGAAAACATCCCTGCGGCCTCGGTGAAGGAAACGCTTCACTCTATCCGAAGGCTGCGTCAAAAGGGCGAATTTCGCACCGTTTCAAAGTGAAGTTGACTTCACTATTTTTCCACTGGAAGCAGGCGAATCATTGCTGCGTGGTGATCGGCTCACTTTTGGCACTAGCCTAGCCCGAACTCCGATTTCTGAAACAGGCATTTTTGAGACAGGCAACTGCCCCGTGGAATCAGTAGGAATCTCGGCTAAAGGTTTGATGACGGGTAACTGTGGCGAGGGCGGCGTTGGCACCGATTCCACCGGCACTGCAGGTGCTTGCACTGGAGAACGTGTGCCACTCGGCTCAACAGAGGATTGCTCCCCACTCGACTCAGTGTTCAAGTACTGCCGCAACAAATCTCGCGATTCAGAGAACCCTCTCGCGTACTGAATCGAACGTAACGTGCCATTACTGACGACACCATCGTAATTGATAACCAAGTCCTGTAATTCAAATGCCGGACGACCGTAGTCCACGTTTTCAATGATGCGTTGAGGCCCAAGATAATTCAGCCAAACATCACCATCCTCTCGCAAGGAAAGCGTCCGAGCCAATTTTTCCGCTGCACTGCGCAGACGTTCTGGCAGCGGCAACATCAACCGAGGTCGACTCGATGCATAAGCACCATCGTAAATGGATTGGCCGACAACACCTTTAGTCGGATAGATCACCCCCGGGTACTCATACCCATAGGTTTCTGGATAAACAAAACCTGGATGGGCTGGAACAGCAAGCACAGGATAGGCTGGCACAGGAACAACAGCGTAGGGGTAGGGCACTGGAAGAGGAAACATTCCCCCAACAGGGGGAAATGAACGATAGCTTCGATAGAAACCAGTTTCGATCGCTGCAAAAGGAACTTGCAACCGCGTCCCACGATGGAAGGGCAAAACATCTACCGAAACGAAGGGGGCGCGTACTCGGACACCACCAGCACGTCCGACGACCACGACCTGAGCATTTGCGACTTCTAGCAGAAAGGTGGACTCGACCAAAACGAGCGAGACCAGACCCAGCATTGCCAAACCCGGCAATCGCCCCGCCGGCCCACTGACAAGGCGCAGTATCGAATTCGCGAACAGTTTCACTGCATTGACCTTCATTGCATTCCCCTTCATCTCACCGCAGTTGATCTCACTGCGATTCATGTCACTGACACTCGTTACAAGAATTGTCACTATTTTTCGCCACAGGAACCCGAGAACTGGCACATTGCTCTGACACCCAGACAGCCTGACGATCACACAAGTGTACCGTTCGCCAGTGTACCGTCCAGAATTCATCGGGTTCCCATTGGCAACAGCGCCGACTCAGCATCAATCCAGTTCGTGTACCAGTTTCCCGTCTTTCACGGTCCAGAACCGGACCTTTCCACTTTGCCCGGCAGAAACGAGACCCGCCCCATCTGGGGTGACACTTAGCGTGTAAAGGAAGTCTCCTGAGGCATTGAAAGATCGTAAAGACTTACCGTTCGAGGTGTCATAAAGCCTGACGTTCCCATCAGCACAAGCCAATGCGACTTGATTCGTGGCTTGAATGAATGCGACCGATGTGATCTCTTTCGAGAAACCCGAAATGGTTCGACGCTGCTCTCCCGTCTCAACATTCCAAACTTTAACCGTTTGATCAGCACTGGCTGAAGCAATTGTTTGCCCATCATCCTGCCATGCGACGGACAGGACGTGATGCGTATGCCCCTCGAGCGAACGCATGAGTTCACCGCGACGCAGATCGAGCAAGCGTATGGTCTTGTCCGCTGCGGAGGATGCTAAAACCCGGCCATCCGGGGAGAATGACAATCCCAATACGGTATCACTGTGAACATCACCAAAATCTCTCACTGACCGCCCATTTCGCACATCGAATACAACAACTTGACCTGATCGACTTGGTGGTCCGCTTCCGACAGCAAGCGACTTTCCATCTGGACTAAAGTCCATGGCAGTAACTCGATCACTGATCACAGTTGGATCATCAACGGCACCGATCGTTCGCTCCAGAACCCAACTTGAATCAATAGACCACGACTTTGGCGGCGACTCCAAATTGAATCCGACAACCGTGCTACCAAAACTGGCAACATGCAAGGGCTGCCGGTTTGCCGAAACAAACTCAGCGACTGCGTGACCATCGCTCAAGCGGTAGACATCGATGCTTCCGTCCTGTCTTGCAGCGACGACCACCTCGTTGGGTCCAAGCGTCAGATCAGACACTGCATTTCCAGGCGCCGCCATAGCTGACTGCAAAGACGCCAGCCTCTGATCTAACAGATCTTTGCGAGTGGTTTCAGAACGAATCACCTGCTGATGCTTGGGAATTGCAGCGGTAGCACGCTTCTGCGCAGCAGTCGCGGTATCCAACGCCTGTTTACGTTTGGCAACGTCAGCCTCATTTTTCTGTTTAGCACTTTCAGCATCCACTGCTGCTTTCTTCTGCGTTTCAAGTTCCTTGCCTGATTTTTGCGTAATCATTTCGGCATCGGCAAGAGTTTTTTTCGACTGATCGATCTTCGCTTGGTCAGCTGCAGCCTCATCATTTGCTTTTTTCAAAGCGGCATTGGCATCGTCGATCATCTTCTGAATCGAATCTGCCTTGGCCTTAGCAACCACCCTCAGCTTTTCGGCTTGCTCCGCAGCCTCCGTCGCCTTTGCTGCTTCCTCCATCGCTGTCTTCAGTTCAGCCTTATGCGTCTCGAGCTGCTTGTTGACTTGATCCACGGTCGACTTTTTGCTTACCAACGTGAGGGTGACTGCGTCGATTGTCTTCTTCGCTGTTGCAATATCGGTTGCCGCTTTTGCGACTTTCGCTTCGGTTGTCGTTACTGCAGCAACTGCCTCGACTCGCTTCTTTTCTCCTTCCTTCAGAGCAGTGACTGCTTTCTGATGCTGTTCAACCACTTTTTTCAGGGCGGCGTCTTCTTTTTCCAAGGATTTCTTCAACGCTTCAGCCTGCGCGTTCATACGAGTCAGAGTAGATTTCTGACGTTCTGAATCGCGTTTTGCCGAAGCGATTGTTAGTGCGTCACCACGACCTTCACGAACTTTAAAAAGGTTCTTTCCATCTGGCTGATTCCAAACCTGAATAACTCCATCAACTCCACCTGTAACGATTTTCGACTCATCCACACTGAGCTCAATGGAAGCCACACTGGCGCCATGCTCCATCTTCCGCAGCACCTTATTGTCGGCAACATTGACCAATGACACGGTTCCGTTCCCGGACGCAACTGCGACTACAAGAGCAGGCTTCGTCAACAGTGCGATCGCAGTTGCCTCAGTTACTCCTCCCAGCGTTTCCTGTTGCATATCCCAACCGGTAAGATCCGTTTTAAGACGCAATAGCTGCGGTTTACCTGCGGCATTAATCCACGCGATTTGAGAACCGTCAGGTGACCAAACCAATTGCTTTATCGGACCTCCTGCATCATGTTCAAATCGTCGGGTTGCCGCGTTGATATCCCAATTCGTGACATGCCCCATTTCATCTACCGACAACAATGAGTCTGCGGAGTCCGACCACACCAAATCGACAACACGCTCCGCATTTCCCTTGAGCGTATTTTTCAGTTGCTGATCTCGTAAACTCCAAATTTCTATATCACCGATGGCATTTACAAAGGCAGTCAGATCTTGGCCTGGATGAACTGCCAACAGACCAACAGCATTGGCGAATGGCCCACCATCGACCGCTAGCTCTTGAGAACTTCGGCGCCAAAGTCTCACCGTGCGAAAACCACCGGTAGCAATGAGATCTGCTTGGGGCGAGACAGCTACAGACTGAATTAAATCGACATCCGTCACTTCGCCCACGGTCAAGGATGGATCCACTAATCGACCGCTGACCTCATGAGTCGCAGTATCGACAACGATGACACGATTGCCCCGTCCGACAACAGTGAAATTTCCATCGGGAGAAACCTGCAGAGAGTAGACCGTTCGAATGGATTCCGGTATCGGTTGCCACTGAATCGCCTCAACAGCGTCTGTTTTTCCTACCTTTGATCCTTGATCGATCCAAAGTTTCAGCAGAGCTAATTGCTCAGGACTTAACGACTTTGCTCCCACACCATTGTCTTCGGGAGGCATCAAAGGATCGTCTCCACCGACCGCTCTGGTAAACAACAGACTTTCAGCTGACTTGCCCGCAACCAAAGCAGTGCCAGAATCACCTCCTTTGACGATAGATTCCAGCGTTTCCATCACGAGGCCTCCCTCTGCTTCTTTTGCGTGATGGCAGGCAAGGCAATTCTGCTTTAACAATGGCAAGATTTCCTTGGTGTAATCAACTGGCGTCTTACGGTCGATTTCTGCAATCGGCAGCGGTGGTTCGAAAGCACGCCCCTCTGCTGACCAAGCCGCGCCGAACATCAGTACAAAGACGAGCAAGGATAGCGGCAGACCAAGGTTACGGTCGGTCACGGAAATGGATCGAATCATGGATCAACGACCTGAATGGTCAGATTTGGGGAGGGGAGATAAACAGTCAGTTGCTGTTCTTTTGCCTCGGCTTTGGCTATTTCGACTTTTTTGTCAGCAGCAGTGATTGCCGCCTTGATCGAATCCAATTGGGCAGCCTGAGCCGGATCATCATGGAGGGTCTGGAGATGTTTACGATATGCTTGCGCGCGTTCGAGAGTCTGAACGTTGGGTTTTACCTTCAGTTTAGTTTCTACTTGCAGCCAGAGCGAATAAGTTCCTGGCAAAGCTTTGTCAGAAACTTTGACTTCCAATTTTCCTTCGTTTTTGTCTTTTGCCACAGTCACATCAGCGATCTTCACTCCTGGTGGCAAATTCCGTGCTCGCAAGACGCATGGTTCGGACGCGCCATCGCGACGATTGAGTGAGACAGGAACAGCCAGCGTAGCTGCTTTTTTGGCCTGAGCTACCTTGGCATCGCCAATTCTGATGCTAATCGGTGACAGATCTCGGTCAGAAACATGGAACATCAAATCCGCATTCACGCGCGACTGAACAAAATCTCGTCCGGCTCCCCGTCCCCAGACCTGAGTGACAGGTGTAGCGGCAACCCGCATTTTTTCATCTTCACTCACGCCGTTTACCAGCACAGTGAAATCAGTAGCTTTGGCATCCTCAGAAGCCTCAAGGGTAATCTGTGCCTCATGCTGCTTGGCCCCCATCACTACCTCAGTTGAAGTAACCCCAGTTGGCAAACCTTCCACAGTTAATTTAATGGGCCCCGTCCAGCCATCACGTCGCACCGCAATCACATGAATTGCCTCGGTTCCTCCTCGAAACAACTTGGAACCGAACCCGCGGCACTGCTTCACATCCTTCGTGGGAAACGCCGGATAAGCCACAAGATCAAACCCTGGTGCAGGCTTACCAATCTTGAGTTGAAACGCTTGGCGTTTTGCCAACGATTGCCCCACATCCATGTCATGCACAATCACACGATAATCAGCATCGTGAGTTGCCGTCCACATTGCGACTGGATCTTTCGTGGAAAGATTGAGTGGTTCACTACCTAGACTGAAACTATCATCCGCGTTCGCAACAGAATGGTACTTGGGTTCGCCATCTCCTTGCGGTTCGATGCGTTGCACAAACAACTTGGCATCTGACGGTTGCCCAACACGATCAGAGACAACCCCAACAGAAATCTGTTCTCCTTTTGTTGCACCGAACTCGAACACCTGCCCGCTTTGATCAGCAGGAAACCACCACAAACTTTCTGACGGCAGCCCTACCTTTTGAATCGTACTTGGTTGAACCGCATCCGCCACTGTCACTTGAGCAGCCCCACGCGTTACCGATGAAGGCGACAAAATTGCCGGAAGCCTGCCTGCAACTTTCTCACCCAGATCACCGCCGGGGCTGAACACACTTAAACCGGAACCAGGCTCACCGGGGCCAACTTCAACCAGCAATTGATACGGGTACTCACTGCCACCGCGGTAGAGAAAGTCATGGACCATGATTGAATACTTGCCCGCAGGCAGTTTTTCCAAAGCAATTGTAGGATCAAAATCATCAGAACCGCGGGCGGCGGCCAACGCTATCCCATTCGAATCGAGCACCTTTAACTGGCCAATCATGCGAGAATCAACGCGTCTTGCCAGCAATCCAATGCGAACATCAGCAGGCTCGGTCAACTCAAATCGGAACCAATCCCGCTGCGCGGCCACGCAAGATGCATTTACAAATTCCTCAACCGACAGAGCGGTAGGAGCCAGAGGATCGTGACTGACGGCGGGCAATATCTGACTCGCCGCAGAAGTCACCAGAAAAATCCGTGGATTGGAGAGGCCATGTCGCCCGGAAACCCGAACTTCGTAAGCCCCTGGCGGAACGTCTGCATCTATCTGGACATGGAATTTTCCGGAAAGCCCAACCGGCTGATCTGAAAATGGCAGGGCCGCTGCTGTTCGCTGTTTAGCCGTTATCCCCGGATTCGAGAAAACAAGTGCACTGGACTCATTCAATCGATCTCCCGCCACAACATCCAAATCGAAATCAGTTCCCTGTTGCCCACCAGTTCGAGACAGCGCGCGCAACTCACAAACGTGAAATTGGGCGCATATTGGTTCAGCAAGGATCGTGGCGAATGCGAGCAACGCAAAAGAAGTAACACATCGCTTTACTTGAACGTTAATCGCCCACCTCAGTGATTGAACAGGAACTCTTTTGAGTTAATTAAGGACCACAACACATCTTCAAAAGCTTCACGTCGGTTCTCCTTTCCTGCAACGTAAGTCAGAGTCGCCTTTAATTCGCGATCATCCGGACCGCGACTAAACGCAATCGAATACAACTCTCGTATTTTTTCCTCGTCAGAACGTTTTTCATCCGCTGCCAACAGTGCAGCACGCCCTTGATCACCAGCTAATTTGCTTTGAATTTCTTCTGAGTTCAACAAGTGCAAACTCTGAGACAGATTGGCTTCCTGCGATCTTTCACACTCGCACGCGGTCGTAGATTCGGGCCGACCAAAGACAGTCAAGAAATAGGAGGAAAAACCTGTATCAGGTAACGCAACTGCTCGGACGCCGGGTGGCATGCCGGCAAATTTAGTCGGACTGAGCGTCAAATGATCAATGGCATCCAACAGCACCTCTGCCTGAAGACGCTTTGGATAAAAACGCGAATAGCTTCGTTTATCACCAACATTTCCGGGCTGCGCATCACTATCAGACTGATAGCATCTTGACGTTACGATCAAGCGGATCAGCGATTTGAGGTCATACCCGGAATCAACAAAAGCGTTTGCCAGACCGTCAAGCAATTCGGGATTCGAGGGCGGATTCGTTACCCGCAAATCATCCTCAGGCTCAACCAACCCCCGCCCCATGAAGTGCTTCCAGTATCGATTAGCAAGTGCTTTAGCGAAGAACGGATTTTCCGGATTGGTCATCCAGTCAGCAAAGTGCGAGCGAGGGTCATCTTGCGTTCCGATGGCAGCTTCTTCTGCGTCCAGACCAGCAGGTTTCAGTGCCTGCCCTGTCTTGGGATGCTTTGCAGAGGAACCTCCCAATTTTGCAAAAACAGCTGGCTCAAGCGGGTCACGCCCATTCTTTTTCGAGACGGTTGTGAAGAATGCAGATAGCTGGGCGTAATCAGCTTGGCTCCACTTCTCATACGGATGGTGATGGCAACGGGCACACTGGATTCGCTGACCAAGGAACAACTGCGCGGCATCCTCAATTCGTTGATTTGTATCAGTCACTTGCTGATACCAAGCAACCGGTGGGTGACTCGCAACGCTTCCTGATGCGGCAATGATCTCGCGGACGAATTGGTCGTACGGTTTGTTTGCCGTGATACTTTCCTGAATCCATTGATGAAACGCGACATTCGCAAATCGCAACGCCCCCCCTGTACGCCGATTACGCAGAATGGTGTTCCACTTTCCTGCAAAAAATTCAGCATGGTCTTGACTTGCCAACAGACGATCAATCACTTGCTCGCGTTTGTTCGGTGATTCATCCTTCTGAAAATCGGCCATTTCCGAAATAGACGGTGTCCGCCCCGCAAGATCCAAAGTCACACGGCGCAGAAAAGTAGGATCATCACAAACCGGGGAGAGCCCGATGCCCAACGACTGCAATTTGGCAAACACATGACGATCGACAGGATTCTCTGGTTGCTGCGGAAAGGCGTCTTCGGTGACGTTTGAATCGGGGACGGGAATGTCCGCCCGAAACACCGTGACATGTCCCTGATAGCGTGCCATCACGGCAACATCACCTACAAGATCCTTCAGATTGACAAGCCCTTTCTCGTTGCAGTCAGCCATTTCCGAATCATTCGACTCATACAATGCGGCCCGAGTCACATCCTCCACACTGCCATCCGAATAGGTTGCCAAAACGGCCAACTGTTGACGGGACGCAGCATTCAAACGTCGATGTTCTGGCATGACCTCGATGGAAACCACCTTCGGCTCATCATCACTTCCATAGGGCATTCCCTGAGACATCCATCGCGACAGAATACGGTATTCGTGACTGTCGACATCGAGACGTTTACCTCCACCGTGCGGCGAAGCATTCACAGACTTCTGCAATAACAAGCTTTGATCCGGCGAAGCGGGAGAAAGCCGACGTCCACGAGACTCTCGAACCAGATGCTCGTAATCCTCTTTGGGCTCAAAACCAAGCAAGGAAAGCTTGAAACCATTTTGACCGGCAAGCTTGCCATGACAACCTCCGCTGTTGCAACCTAATTTGGTAAAAATCGGAACCACACGCCCTGGAAAACTGATCGCAGCTTCGTTGCCAGTGTTCTCGACCCTCACCTGAAACTTAGCGGTTTGGCCATTTGCGTGCTCTGCAGTGATCATGGCCTCGCCATCCTGAAGCGGGATGACCATTCCATCTTTCACCTGAACCACTGCCGAGTGATCAACTCGGTATGTCACCTCGTGGGTCATATCACTGAGCAATTGACCTGCCGATTGCTGCGAAACCACCAACTGCAACCTCGCATCCAAACCGGAGAGCGTAAAGCCAGCCTCCTGTCCGACATTATCGAACTGCAACACTGCACTAGCAGGTGATTTCAGTGAGGCATTTGATTCAGGCGAAGCTTTCTCGGAATCCACCGCCGAAGCACTGGTCAAGCCCAGGACCAAGCAGGCCAAAACAGAGAACCACCGTACTCCAAGCAGTCGGACTGCGGTCAAGTCCACTGAGCAAACTCCGTTCATTGAACGCCAGCCTTGTTTATCGGGAGACAGCAGTTTATCGAGAGACACTAAATCAACTCGCGAATAGGTTCATGATCAACAAGATACTGTGGACGGCCCGTAGGATCCGCGATGGTCACCGTTGCAGTGTCGATACCGAGATTGCGGTAGAGCGTCGCCATCACTTCCTGCATGTGCACAGGCCGCTCGGCTGCCTCTTCGCCCAGTCGGTTGGTTGCCCCAATCGCCTGTCCTGTTCGCATCCCGCCACCAGCAAGGTAAGCACAACTGACTTTGTTCCAATGATCACGGCCTGCCTTATCATTAATTTTCGGAGTGCGACCAAACTCACCCCAGACCACGATGGTGACATCGTCTAGCATGCCGCGTTGCTCAAGATCTTCGATTAACGCGCTAAGACACTGGTCCAACTTTCCACCATGATCACGAACCAAATCAAAGTTCGCACTATGGCTATCCCACCGACCGTAACTCAAACTCACGACTCGCACGCCTGCCTCAATCAAGCGTCGGGCCATCAGCAGTTGTTCGTTGCACGTTGGTGCCCCATCGTATTGGTACTGATATGGCTTACCGTCCCCGTAGCGTTCGACAATCTTCGGATCCTCTTTACTGAGATCCAAGGCATCCAGCAATTTGCTGCTGGTCAACACGTCGAGTGCCCTCTGTCCAAACACATCCATGCCAGCCATCGCACCGGTGATGTCAATATCTCGACGCATTGAGTCAATGCTCTTCAACAAGTTACGACGATCATTCAGACGTTCCATGGTGATGCCATTGAGCGTCATGTTTTTCATGCCCGTTCCATCAGGCTTAAACGGCGTATAGGCTGCGCCCAGGAACCCGGGGCTCCCTGCATCGGACCACGGTACATGCTTGGTCGGTTTCGCGAGTCCAATGTTAGGAGGCACCGATGCATCAACAGGACCAAACAGTTTCGAAACAGCCGAACCAATCGCCGGACGCCCACCGATACTTTTCAAGTCTTTATTGTTCCATCCCGTCAGGCACTGAAAGGCATCGTGACCGCCAGCGCAACCAACTACGCTACGGATCACTGCCGCCTTATCCATCTTCGCTGCCAGCTGCGGGAACACTTCACAAATTTCTATCCCCGACACATTCGTCTTGATTGGCTTGAACTCACCTCGAACTTCCGAGGGAGCATCCGTCTTGATTTCCCACATGTCCTGGTGGGGAGGGCCGCCGCCCAGAAAGATGTTGATCACAGCCTTGTGGGAGCTACTTTTGCCAGTGGCAGCTTCGGCTCGCATCAGGTCAGCTAAGGTGAATCCACCGGCGCCAAATGACAAACCACCAATTTTCATGAAACCGCGACGCGAGATACCATCACAGTAACGGCTCTTTGGTCCAAGAATCGACAACATGAGCAGTGACGCCTAGTTGGAGTTCGAAAGGGTGAGGGCAAGTCAAACGACTGCTTAAGGTGGGTGAATACGCCGCTTTCCAGCCGCCAAAGCTACGTAATCCAGTCTTTAAGTATAGCCACAGGTGATATTATTTGGCAAGCTTTCCGAGCCATGACAGCCACAAACTAATCCCGCTGCCGCGATCCTATCCCACCTCAAAACCTAGCTGAGTCACTGGCTTTTGAAAAAAAAGCTGAAATGCAGCCATGACAGCATTTTCAAATACCCTTGAACTGGATGAAATGATCACCCGCCCCTGCGAGCGGGTGCGAGAGGCAATTCGACTCTGTCCGGGCCCAATCACGGTTCTGGGCGCTGGTGGAAAGATGGGGTTTCATCTGTGCCGAATGCTGCAACGAACACTTCAAGAACTGGGCAGAAAAAACGATTTACTGGCAGTTTCTCGGTTCTCATCCGCTAATTCGCTGATTTCATTTGAGAAAGCAGGGATTGCTACCCACACCGTAGATCTCAGCAATGAGGAACAAGTCCGCTCCATCCCAGACACTCCCTTGGTGTTTTTTCTTGCGGGAGTCAAGTTTGGGACAGCCAACAATCCAGAATTACTCGCCCGCATGAACTCCGAGATGCCTCAGTTGGTCGCGAAGCACTTTGCCAACTCATCGATCGTGGCCATGTCGACGGGTTGCGTTTATTCCTTTGTGGATCGATCCAGCGGTGGATCCATCGAAACAGATGCTACTGACCCACCCGGTGAATACGCACAATCGTGTCTCGATCGCGAAACTGCCTTCGTGAACGGCTCTTTATCGCACAGTACAAGATGCTGTTTGATCCGCCTGAATTACTCGATCGACTTGCGATACGGGGTGCTAATGGACATCGCACAACAAGTGTGGCACAACAGACCTGTGAATGTAGAGACTGGCTATGTGAATGTGATCTGGCAGGGTGATGCCATCAGGCAGATCATTCAGGCAGCAACTCTGGCAGATACACCACCTCAGATTCTCAACATTACGGGAACTGCAACTTTAAGCGTACGTGACATCGCGATCGACTTCGGCAGACGTCTCGATCGGTCACCAATCATTTCAGGTACCGAATCGGCGAACTGCTGGCTAAGCAACAACAAAAAAGCCAGCCGGCTTCTGGGGCAACCACCAACCAGCCTCGAACAAATGATGGGTTGGACCTCAGACTGGCTTACGTCTGGTGGTCCAACGCTAAACAAGCCAACCCACTTTCAAACTCGGGACGGAAATTACTAGTGATGGATTCGTCATTGCGAGCACAACTGCAGGGAGGAACAGTCATTCCTGCCAGTCCTCTTGCTCTGAATAACAATCGAGAATGGTCACCCAGGCATCAGAACGCCCTGACGCGATATTACTATGACGCGGGCGCGGGAGGTATCGCGGTTGGAGTCCACACAACTCAATTTGCGATCCGCGATCACAAACTGTACGAACCCGTTCTCTCATCTGTCGTAGAAACCATCGGGCAGCGTCAAAAGACAAACCCGCGATCATTCATTCAAATCGCTGGCATCTGCGGAGACACTCAACAGGCATCTAATGAGGCACAGTTTGCCAAATCGATTGGTTACCATGCCGGCCTGCTAACCACCAACGCGATCCGGGAAAAATCGGAAAGCGAGATACTGGAACACTGCCGCGTTATCGCTGACATCATTCCTGTTTTCGGCTTCTACCTTCACCCCGCGGTTGGCGGCCGAGTGTACTCACATCAGTTTTGGCTGGATTTCTGTGAAATCCCAAATGTCGTCGCCATCAAAATCGCAGCTTTTAATCGCTATCAGACATTGGATGTCGTCAGGGCCGTCATCGCATCTGGTCGCGATGACATCGCGTTGTACACAGGCAACGACGACAACATCATCAACGATCTGCTGACACCTTTTCATTTCAATGGCCAACGAAGATGGATCGTCGGAGGCTTGCTCGGGCAATGGGCTGTATGGACACAACAAGCCACCACCATGCTTGAGCAAATCAAGAAGGTCAGGCAGCAAGGCAGCATCCCCATCCACTGGCTCACCGCCAACGCATCATTAACTGACGCTAATGCAGCAATTTTCGATGCAGCCAACGACTTTTCCGGCTGCATCCCAGGTGTCAACGAGATGCTAAGGCGTCAGGGTCTGCTACCTTCCAATCTGTGCCTCGACCCTGCCGAAACGCTGTCGCCAGACCAATCAGCCGAACTCGATCGAGTCACGGCGGATCAAAAAACGGACAATCAGTTCATCGCCCAGAATCTGGACCATTGGCTAACCGAAAATTGAGACGCAACCCTCACATTCAGCTGCCCCAGTTCTGCAACGCAGCATTTCGGAATTCAGTCAAGCAGAATACCAGTGTGTGGAACGGGAACAGGCGTGTGGAACGTGAATCACCTCGAATAACTATTTCGTATTCGCTGTCACGAAAATAGGATTGCTTACCACAACTGGTGGACGTCGGCCGTAGCGTTTCCCCATCACGCGTCCGAGTTCCATCCTCTCACCAATCGCGGCAACGATCACGAATGACTCGGGTGGCAACGCGACTTTGAGACGCTGATCAAACTTAATCACCCCGTTGCCAAACGCGTCGGGGTGGGTTTTGCGGGTCCGCGACAACTCAGGCTGCATTTCTCCATTCACAAACACCTCGACGCGATTCACGTCCATCCAATTCGCGCATTGAACCTTGATTGCGACTTCCGCATCCGCACCATCAACTTTCACGCTATCACCGATCGCCGCAGGCGATTTCAAATCTGGGTGCAACAATTGCACCGTCATGAAAGGACCAGTGGACATGATCACCTGTCCCTGTTCCAGACGATTGACCATTTCAGCTGTTTGGATTTTTGCCGGCTCATCGGTGCTGCTGCGAATCCAATTCCGCAACCATCCACTGCCATTCCAGTTGTAATGGGCATCGGTATTCACAACGCCCGGAATTCGTCGTCCCGACTTGAGCAAGTCCATCCATGGCAATATGCGTTGCGTACCGGGTCGCTTCATTTCTTTGACTTCTTCACTGGTCATGAAAATTCCCTCGGGTGGATGAACTTCCATGACATCCATGAAATCGAGCATTTTTGCGAACCCACCATCGGGTTTTCCATCCAGATCGCGATCCCCCACGAGTTGACGCACATTGGGGTGATTGGTTTGCACCAACTTGTCCGAGTTATCGTCCCACATGGCGAGCCTAGCGATCTGTGTCACGGGATTACTGCTGGTTGTTGGACCTCCACCATCCTGACTATAAGGCTTCCATTTCAATGGAAACGCGTTTTGGTGATTGAGCGGCAAAGGTGACCCTGTCAGTTCCATCCCGGTGCACGTTGCCATGAATTCCTGCGCTCCAAGCTTTTCCAGCTGGTCATCGTAGGATTCGATGCGTTGGTGTTCAGTGCAGGGTGCAAAATCAATCTGTTCGCACACCAGATTCTCAACTCGTCCGAGCTGATCCGAGGTGTTATCACCCGAGGGACTGCTGTGACTGTGCAACTCGGCACTCACCCATCCCGTAGTGTCAACGACACGTTTGAGCGTCGCGTTGATCATGCGTTGTTGACCTTCTGCGATCTGAATTTTCTCAAAAACCGCGTCGTACTCAGGACCTCGACTCAGCAACAGATCATAAGTTCCCGGTGGGATCGATCTGACAAACTGCCCATCGGCGGAATAAACGCAATTACCAACGGCACCACTTTGACTCTCGATGCCAAAGACTGGATCGGGAGTCACTTCGCCATCATCGGCTGTTGCCCCATAGAAACTCGCTTTGCACGGAATCGGGTTGCCATCTTCGGACACAACCGTCACTTGAACAGTTGTTGCCGCCCCAAGCTTGAACGCAAAGTCTTGTGAATCCGCGGTAACTTCAATGTCTCTCTCGACGGACTGATGCCCAACGGCTTCGCCGCGCACGCGGTACTTGCCAGGTAACAGATGGACAACAGAATTTCCGTTTGCGGCCGATCGCCACTCGCAGGGCAATTCGAGCGATCCAACATTTCCAGCAACAAGACTCAACTTGATACGTGGATGCTCGCCAACTGCACCAGCTACGATAAATTTCTGCGCGGCTGCCCCAGAAGTCAGGCCCAAAAGATCCAGTGGTGAGCTGGCTGCGTAAATACGGGTCACCCATTGAATACTTTTGGCACTTCGCTCAGCTGCGTCGGCAGCATACTTAAGCTGACGGTTTCTTCCGCTCGCGGACCATTGAGGTGTCTTTTCACCCTTGGCAGCCTCAAAACCATAGGTCTGCCGGAAGTGTTCATCCTCACAATAACCAGTCGTGGTATTCGCAATTGTTCCGACAACAAAACTCTGGTCAGCCCGAACACTGTCGGCCGCGGTGACCTTACTGACATCCTCGCCGGTCACCGTTTTGATCACAGTCAGATAGGGATCACCATCCCTGAGCTGGTATTCAATGGTCGCCACTGTTTCATTGCGGGCAGTTGCAGCCGTCGAACGACAACGCCAAAACACACCACCGCCATCCAACTCGCCAGTTTCAACCAGCCCTTCATCGAAGAATTGATACCGCCCAGCGAGAGGATAGTAACAGCTCAGTTGATCTGACTCGGCATCCAAACGCGTGAAGTCAATGACACAGGCGCCCACACTTCGCACGGTCATATTCGCGTGTCGCTTGGCACTGGGACGCGCAATCACTGCAACCACTTGATCATTACGCAGCACGTAATCACCGTCGATCCAATCGATTTCCTTTCCCTGCATCGGGTGTCTTTTTCCCTCACCAATCTGTTCCACGCTGCCTCCGGTGGCAGGCGTCTGCACCATCAAGAACAGCCCGATAATCGCAAGCAACATTCCTCGCATAAAATGCAATTCACAAAAAACGTTCTTCATTTTCATATCTCAAAAAGGGCAGGGTTCTTAACGTGCCTTTTCAGTGGCGAGTGAATGACACGGGAAATCAAAAGCCGAGTAACCCACTGCTCGGCAGACCGACCAGTGATTTGCTTAAGTTTAGCGGAACCAAACCGCAAAGGATCGTTACCGCATCTCGCCAACCACAGCAGCGACGATAGAATGCTCGCTTGCCAGTACACTACTGTCAACTGTCCACATCCTCAGCCAGACTCAATCATGACAGACGCAGCTGATCCCTTTTTTGAAGCCTACCACCGAGACGACATCGCTTACGGGGAAACACCTGCCCCCGGTGTACAGTCGATCATTGACTTAAGCATGTCAGCAGAGGGCAGGGGGTTCAAAGCATTGGACTTAGGTGCAGGTGCAGGACGAGATTCAATCGCGTTGGCAAGGGCGGGATATGCTGTAACCGCGGTTGACCTCAGCGAGATGGGCTTGGAACGCATCAATCAACGAGCCACGGCGGCAGGTGTCGGTGAACGGGTGACGACGCAGGCCGCAGATGTTCGAAAATTTGATTTCGAAACAGAGAAATACGACGCAATCATTGCAACCACCGTGCTCGATCACATCCCTGCCACAGACGCGGTAGTCGTGTGGCAAAAGATCCTTAGCAGCCTAACAGCACACGGTCTGCTCGCTGTTGAAGTTCATAGTTCCGAAGACCCGGGTTCTGATCTGCCGCCGGGCTGTAACTCCACGGCTCCGAAAAGTGAAACGTCCGGCGCGGTCGTCAACTATTTTCCGCCCAACCAGCTTGCGCAGTGGGCGACCGAAACGTCAGCTGACATCCGTATTCTTAGGTACGAAGAAAGACTCGAATGGGACTATACCCACGGTCCTGAACACATGCACGGCAAAGCGTCGTTACTAGCGATACGCAAGGGCAACTCTCCCGAGTGGTACGGACAGCCACGGCTGTTTCCGCGACGCGAATCATGAGACAAACAAGCTAGCGTGCGGGACACTTGATCGCTGATATCGCTGCAGCAGCGTTTCGGTCAGGTGTAGGTACTCTTCGAAGATACCTACCGGCTTCACGAATGCAGCATGTCCTGCAGGGTGGCATGGCAGGGTCCGTCACCCAGCAGATCAAGGCTCTGACACAATCGGTCCCGATCACTGCGACGGGGCAGTTCACGCAGGGCCTGCAAGACACGATCGACCTGTTCTGACGAAACTTGGCCGCAAATAGGATATCCAAGCCCCATGATGTACTTGGCTCGCTGCAAATCAGCAAAGTAGCGGGGATCATCCTGCATTGATTGAAACATTTCAGTCACTGCTTGTTGAGCCAGCTGCACCTCCATCCAATCCTGCCGATCCGCGGCGGCGAGAATGTGTTGATACTGATAGATGGCAAACGACATTGGACCGCTGGTGATACCACACCGTTGATTGCCGTTCTTGGATCCGTCCTGCAGAGCTCTCGCGAGATGAGGATCCCAGCCCTGCACAATTCTCAAATGGCTCAACTCAGGCTGCTCTAAAAATGTCTGTGTGCTGTCTTCGTAAGATGCTTCGGTCACTTTGACGGCTACGATCGAATCACCACCGGGCCCATCCACCAACTGCTGGGCAACCTGCGCGGTTAGCGGCACACCACTGACATCTGAAATTGAATAAAGCCCAACGGGCAACTGCAACTCACTGGCACGTTTCACGAGAGGCTGAAGCTGTTGAACAATGTCCTGATCCGAACAAGCGGGTTCAAGATTTGATCCTGGCCGCAGGAACACAACCGCATACTCAAGCTGTTTGAGCAACTGCAGGGATTTGAAATTATTTTCAACCCCATCCTCTGGACGCAGCAATCCCATTCGCTGAAGTGCTGCTGGGGCAACCTTTGCCGCAACCTCGAAAAACTCTCTCAATTCATCGACGGTACGTAAATGCCCCTGCCCCGTGGAAGCGGCAATCAAGACGGACTCGGCACCCGCAGCATTGAGCTTCTGCAAAAACTGGTGTAGCCGATCGTGATCCAACTCACGACGGGGCAAGCTTCCGCACGTGGGGTCAAAGCAGGCAACGGTTGCAAAAGGATAAATCAAAATCTATTCCCCATGTTGGAATCAACCAAAGAAGAGCCAGCAGGCCAGAGTCACAACGACAACACCGAAAAGATTCAGCACGAGGCCCTGTCGCATCATATCCCTGACCGTCAACGCACCATTACCAAAGACAATCGCATTGGGGGGGGTAGCGACCGGCAACATGAATGCAAAACTCGCGCTGATCGTCGCAGGGATCATGATCAGCCGGGGATCAATCGCTGTCACGACCGCGGTAGCTGCAAGGATTGGTAAAAGCAGGTTCGCCGTCGCTGTGTTGCTCGTTACCTCTGTCAAAAAAGTGACGGCCAAACAAACGACCCCAATCATCAGAATCAATGGCAAAGCCGAAATCCCACTCAGTGCTTCTCCCAATTGCTCGCTCAACCCGGATTCGATGCACGCTTTGGCAATGGCGATGCCTCCCGCGAACAACAGCAGAACCCCCCACGGAATCTTGACAGCACTTTCCCATGTCAGCAACGTCTTACCTTTGCCATTGGGGATCATATGCATCACGACGACGGCCAGCATGGCAACAGAAGCATCACTCGCCCCTGGCACCCAGTGCGACCAGCCACCATTGGGTTCTTTTCGGGTGATCCAGAGCAGAGCCGTGATTGCAAAGACAATCAGAGTAGCGCGTTCTTCATAACGCCAATGACCTACGGCGGGCATTTCCAGGCTTGCATCCGATTTCAGTCCTCGCGTGAGCCAAAAACCAATCAACGGCAACATGATCACCGCAATTGGCGCGGCCCACATTATCCATTCTGTGAAAGATGGCTCCTCACCAAACGTCTCGCTATAGACCGACATGAACACCAGATTTGGTGGAGTGCCGATCGGGGTGACGATTCCACCGACGCTTGCAGAATAGGCAATTCCTAACAGCAATGCGACTTTAAGATTGCGGTCAGTACTTTTCTCGACCACGGCAGCGACAATTGGCAAAAGCATCAGGACGGTTGCTGCGTTGGAAATCCACATGCTCAAGAAAGCAGAAGCCGCCATGAAACCAAACACAAGCCGTCGGCTGCTGGCGCCACCGCCAAAAAACCCGACCATATTCAGTGCCAACCGCCGATGGGTGCCGCTTTGCTCCATCGCCATCGACAACATGAAGCCTCCCATCATCAGAAGTACCAAGGGATGACCAACACAAGACCCAAGCTCCCCGGGTGTCAACACACCGCCAAGTGGAAAAACAGCAAGCGGAATCAAAGACGTCGCGGGAATTGGGATCGGCTCGAAAACCCACCAAATTGCGCACAACACAATCACCGCAGCCGTCAGCGCGATTTCACTGGAATGCCCCAAAAGCAATGTTGCAAAGCCGACGCCAATCGCCGCAAGCAACCCCATGGGTAAAATCACAGACTTCATCAATTTCGGGTAGCTCTACTCAGGGATGGGATCGAATGAAGGAAAATCTTAACCGAACACGGGCCTCCAAGTGAGATAAGTCAGCCTGAAAAATTGCGAGGTCTTTACGTTCAATCCACCAACTCACCAATTTACATTTCACGCAATGACGAAAGAACTCGCTCCAGCATTCCAATACCCATGAAATGGAGACTCTGCTGCATGTGCCTTGATATCGCGACTTTTCTCAAAGGGATTGATGAATTGCAGATTAGGCAAAACATCGAATTCATGCCTGAATGAAAATCAATGCAAGACGTTAGACTGTGGGGATGAGTAAAAACAAGACAAACGCACAGCAAGTCCTGGCCATGATGCGCACAGACCTTGCCAACGAAAGAACGTTACTGGCATATGGACGCACCGCACTAATGTTCACGGCGACTGGAGTGACCCTGATAAAATTCTTTCCGCTCTCGTACGGACTGCACACAGTTGGCTGGGCGTTAGGAGGAACCGGCCTAGCCATTGGCATTCTGGGAATGAAGCGATTCACAAAAATGCAGCAACGGCTTCGACAACTCCATGACCAGACCCCCGAGGCCTGAATCGATCAGACATATCGAACGTAGCCATTGATAAATTGGGCGACTGTTAAAATGCAGGAATTCCGGAGGCACTTCAAGCAGGCAGACATCGCTGTGAATTTGGAAACGTGTGCTCTGACACTTGGCAGAATGCAGTCTGGAAGTTTGAATTCACTCGGCGGCAAAAATTGCCACGGCATCATTCTGAATTACTGGCCCCGTAAGGTCGCGTGCTGATTACACCTCCGGATGGACTACTGGCGGTTCCATACAATCGCTTTGGAATTCGACCGGCGAGGTAGGCATCGCGACCTGCAAGCGTCGCGTGCTTCATGGCCCTCGCCATGCGAACAGGATCTCTGGCATGTGCGATCGCAGTATTGAGCAGAACGCCATCAGCACCCAACTCGAAAGCTTCGCTAACATCGCTGGCCGTTCCCACACCTGCATCAACGATGACAGGATAATCGGGGTCGCCATCTTTCAAATATTCGAGAATAATTCGCAAGTTATTTTTGTTCAACAGACCCTGCCCACTACCAATTGGGCTTCCAGCGGGCATGACACTGGCTGCTCCCACCTCCTTAAGACGCTCCGCCGTCACAGGGCAATCGCTGGTGTAGCAAAGGACTTTGAAACCATCAGCGGCGAGTTCGCGACACGCCTCTACGGTCTGAACTGGATCAGGCAACAAAGTCTTACTGTCCCCGAGCACCTCGAGCTTGACCCAATCTGCACCTGGATTGCCGAGCGTTTTCAGTATTTCACGCCCGAGACGAGCGGCTCGAATAGCATCGGTTGCAGTGAAGCACCCCGCAGTATTTGGCAGCAACGTGTAGCGATCAAGATCAAGAAAATCGAGTATATTTTGACCTGATCGATCGTACAGACGCTCTCGCCTGACGGCCACGGTTACACAATCAGCACCTGATTCATCTAATGAATCACGCATCTGAGTCATCGTGTCGTATCGTCCCGTGCCCACGATCATCCGGCTTTGCAGCGTGTGCCCGCCGACAACCAACGGTGTGTCGCCTGATGGTGCCCCGTCGATAGAAGAATTAACTGTCGTGGTCACGGACACTGGGCTACTTTCGCGTCGTTACGTTTATAATTAGACAAGCAAAACAAAGAGGAAGACGCCACCCGCGGCACGATTAAACAAGCCTGTGACCAGCCAGAGCCGACACGCGACTCATCCTCCGCCCACTAATGTCACTAACTCAATTTGGTCGCCATCCTGTATGGCGTGAGTGGTGTATTCTTCTCGCGGAACAACTTCCGCATTCACCTCTACAGCCAGATAGTTGGGCGGAACATCGACACTATCGAGCATATGCTCGATAGTCATCGATTCATTCAGCTCGACGGATCGGCCGTTGACGGTGATTCTTATCATGCTCAAAGCGTCTCTCAGTTTCCTTCATCGAACGCCGCATCAAAGGCACGATTACTTGGAGAGAAATCCAGTTTCTTGGTAAATTCGCAAGCTTCTTTTGCGCCAAACTCACGCTCCATTCCGCTATCTTCCCACTCAATCGAAAGTGGACCTTCGTAGCCAATGTCATTCAATGCGCGAATGATTTCTTCAAAGTTTACGCCACCGCGACCGGGACTTCGGAAATCCCAACCCCGGCGATAATCTCCAAAGTTCAAATGACTGGCGTTGATTCCACTCTTTCCATCCAACGTCACGATCGCATCCTTGACGTGAACATGATATATCCGGTCAGCAAACGTTCTGATGAATTGCACAGGATCAATTCCCTGCCAGATCAGATGACTCGGGTCAAAGTTGAATCCAAACTCAGGCCGATGCTCCAGAACCTCAAGAGCACGTTGAGCAGTGTAAATATCAAATGCAATTTCCGTCGGATGCACTTCCAACGCAAAACGAACACCACACTCACCAAACACATCAAGGATTGGATTGAATCTCTCGGCAAGCAGGTCAAACCCAGCATCAATCATTGAGGGCGGGACGGGAGGGAAAGAGTACAAGAGATGCCAGATGCTACTGCCAGTGAAACCGTTAACAACGTCGACCCCAAATTTCTGAGCAGCTCGAGCCGTGTTCTTCAGCTCCTCAAATGCTCGTTCATTGACGCCGGCGGGATCTCCATCACCCCAAATGTAGGGTGGCAGAATTGCTTCGTGACGTTCGTCGATGTTATCCAACACCGCCTGCCCCACGAGATGCGCGCTAATCGCATGACACTGCAAGCCAGCATCGTCCAGCAACTTGCGTTGATTATCACAATAATCATCCTCTGCCAAAGCTCGATCAACCTCGAAATGGTCTCCCCAACAGGCAAGCTCAATGCCGTCGTAACCGAATTCGCTGGTCATGCGAGCCATTTTTTCGATTGGAAGGTCAGCCCACTGACCGGTAAAGAGAGTGACGGGTCGAGCCATGGGGGTCTCCGCTGTCATGAATAAAGAGGGTACTTAAAGGCGTTAGAACGACGATTATTGTGCGCCAGCACCCCGCCTATCTGCAACATGCCGACGTTTTGGCCTGTACCAATCCCGGCTCTGCTGACTTCGCTAGCCCACCCAACCAGCAGAGTTATCGAGGTTTTCGCCCCGCATTTCCGGAACTTGCAACGTATTCCGGCAACATGCACAGCAGGCCGAAAGAGGAGAAAACACCGTTTTTCGATGAATGCGGCACTGATCAGTGCCTCAAATGCAAAATTCGCTTCTTGCGATGCCCCGCCGATCGAGCGAATCGCCTCGCCGATGGGCCAGCCTTTGTGTTTCTGACGAACATCCGAAAAGGAGCCCAGCACAGACCATTTTGAAATATCAATTTACATCAGCATCAGCCATGCAAATCGAACCGCCCACACCGACCGTTGATTCACTCACCGCTGCCCACAGAGCAGTCAACCACACGGATTACTTGAATAACCGATCCTTGACCTATTGGCTGGGCTATTCCGAAGTGAAGCAACACACCGGATACGCCTGGTAGAAGACGTCAATCAATTCTTTTCCATACGACAGAATCACAGTCAGTGCCATAGCAAAGCTTGAATGCATCGCATGCGTTGATCAAACCATGCTTGAATGACGATGCAATTCACTTGATCACAACACGCCCCAGTACCCAAAGCATGACATTGGTTTCACACATCAACTCTGAACTCACATGGCGAATTTTCAAACCGGCCAGTCACCCCACAGTACATGAGCAATGCCTCTGCACAAAATGGTGACACAATCAACGTTCCTGCTTGATAGTTTCAACTGTTGGCGACAATGAATTCTGGCAAAGTCCCCGAAACCTGCGTTCGCGTTGTTCCTGCAGTAAAATGCGAGCATTCAGTTGCGTTTCTTTGGTAGACAGTGCGTCTGACCACACCTGAATTCGTCGGATCAAATCGAACGCGTGCAAAGAGAGCCAATCATCAGTATCAAGCCCAATCGATTTTGCATCTGTAGATGATTGATCATTACTCACGGCACGCAAGTCAGGCACAGCATGGTCAACGCACTGCTCGTCACTGTCCTCATTAATCGAATTTACAGAACCCTTTTTGACAGACCTACCAAGTCCTGCAACTATCATCTCAGCGTCCAGAGAAACTCCAACATCGAGTGATGTCGAAGCGTTGCACAAATCATTGCGAAACTCTGGGTTCAAAGCTGTTTCTGATCCAATGCAAAGCTGGAAAGCATTGGTACCCAGAAGACTTCCAAATGAGGGACGTCGTCTTGGTGCCGCTGCTCTTGGCAGTTTTGCGTTTACATCTGGTTGTTGTGCACTCGTGTTAGGTTGCTTCGACCGTGGACGATGTTTCGACTCAAAACCATGAGCCGTGTCGAAACGGCGGTCCTCCAGTTCGACATCGCCAGCGGGGTGGATGGCCCCCGAAGCGTCAAGCACCTGCCCCCCACATTTGGTGCGTGGAGCAACCTCCAACTTGTGGCGCAAGTTCGACTCAGAAAGGCTATCGCTGGCCAAGTTTTGTTGAGAATCTGCATTTCGAAGCGGCACTGACATGGCACTTCTTCGGGGCCTTGCGAGCCTCGAATGCGATGTGTCTGTGGCAGAAGAATGATTCGGCACCATGCTGGTGATCGACAAAACGTGCAAAAACGGGGGGAAAAACGGCAATTCACCTACTTCAAGAATCGACACGGCTTATGTTCCCACTGCATTTTTAGGGTATCAGTGGATAAGATAAGGTCTGGTGCTGTAGCGGTCGCAACGCATTGAACGCTGGTGCGACCTGCGTCATCTGTACAAATCAGCCATCCCAATCAGTGCTCTGATACCGCCCTTTACTTCTCGTGTCCATATTTTCAATGCATCAAATACACCTCACTCGACTGCATTCATGCCTGCCGCTCGCACTCATCATCGGTGTGATCTCAATGTTCATGTGCGACACTCACTACGTGGTGGCGCAGGACAAAGTGGATTCAAAAACAGCCAATGATTCAGATGCCGATCAGGCAGTCAACGTCGACCAAGCAATCAACAGGGGAATTGAGTTTCTTCGCAGCCGTGGCCAAACAACAAATGGTGCTTTCAGTCCTGAGACTGGCGCAGCGGTCACTGCGTTGTGTGTTCGTGCAATCCTTGAACATCGCCCAAAAGCAAAAAGTGACCCCGTTGTCAAAAAAGCTCTGAAGTTCCTGGATTCAAAAATCCAAGGCGATGGTGGAATTTATGCCGATGGCTCCCGTTACCGGAATTATGAAACCTCAGTCTCCGTCGGTGCCTTGCTCAAAGCGAATCAGGATGGCAATTACGATAGCGTTCTAAAACGTGCCGAAGCCTTCTTGAAGCAAATCCAGTGGGACGAAGGGGAAGGCATTGAGTCTTCTGATACTGCTTATGGTGGAGCTGGCTATGGAAAGCATGAGCGTCCGGATCTTTCAAATACGTCCTTCTTGATCGATGCTCTCCAAGAACTTGGGAACAAAAGCGACGACGAGGCGATTCAAAAGGCGCTCAAATTTGTCGTTCGCACCCAGAATCTGAAAGGCGAGGGCAACGACACGGAACATGCTGATGCGATCGGCGACGGTGGTTTTTACTACACGCCTGCGGCGGGTGGTCAAAGTCAAGCAGGGGAAGACGGCTCGGGCGGACTACGAAGCTACGGGTCAATGACTTACGCGGGCCTAAAAAGCATGATTTACGCCGGTTTGTCCGCCGATGATCCGCGAGTGCAAGCTGCGATGGCTTTCATCCGAAAAAACTACTCCCTGAAAGACAACCCCGGGATGGGAAAGGCAGGCTTGTTTTACTACTACCACACCTTCGCCAAAGCACTCGATGCTGCAGATGTAGAGATCATCGATGACGCCGATGGCAAGCCGCACTCGTGGAGAAAAGAATTAACCCAGCAGATTCTCCGCATGCAGCAAGCCGACGGCTCGTGGGTGAATGGTGAAAATGATCGCTGGATGGAAGGCGATCGTCAGTTAGTGACCGCCTATGCCCTGCTGGCCTTGGCATTTTGCCGCTCATAAGTAATGCCCAAAAACCAGAACTGAAGAAATCTCCGCAACCGAGCCGTTGATCGTTTTCATGCTCATGAAGGGCTTGTCTGACTTGCTTCGCGGACAGAAGCTAGTTGGATCGAACACTGAAAACCTTTTCTTTGCCGGGGCACGTCCCCATCACGAATGTTTGATATCTTATGATTTCGGATGTTGGCGTCCGACGGAATCGCCCACGAATCACTTTCACCTATCAGGCATTTTCATGTACCGAACTGCTTTAACGCTTTGTGTGACGTGCGTCGTATTTGCGAACGCATTCAGCAACAGCAATGCTCAAGAAAACGAGAAAACAGCAAAAGAAGTCGCCAACTCCGAAACGCAGAGCCCCTGGGTCACTTCTCTCGCCCAGCTTGGAAACTCGAGCACCTGCGTAGCCAGCACGGGTGACGGATTGCTGCTCAGGGAAGCTACGGTTTACAAATTTGAAGTATCAGATCCGAAGACAATGACGCCGATCTATTCGCATCCTGCCGCAGTTTGGCAAGTGGTGAGCAATCGTGACGCCAGCAAAATTGCCAGCGTGGATTACCGCGGCAACCTCGGCATCTACAACACCGGCAATCAACCAATCGCATCAAAGGGCGCACCATGGCAGGCTGGTTCTGATGCCAAACTTACCGTTCATGAAAAAGCGTTTGAACGCTGGTGCCAGGCCATGATCATTGCGCCCGACGATAAGTTTCTGGTTGCGGGCAATGAAGCGGGAAAGCTATTTGTGTGGGACATTGCAGCTGGCAAGGTTTCAAAAACAGCTGAACTTGACGGTCACGCCGTTACTGGACTGGCAATGTCACCCAATGCCTCGCAGCTTGCTGTCAGTGCCGGCGATGGTCATGTCCACCTTTTTTCCTGGCCCGCACTTGAAACGCAGGGAAAAATCAAAGTTAGCGACGAAACAGTTTGGTGCGTTTCTTACGTAGCCCCGGGCACACTACTCGCGGGCAGCAGCGATCGAAACCTTTACCAAGCCGAGGCCAAGGGAGACAGCAAGGCAGAAAGTGCGGGCAAAGGAAGCGACTGGATTACACAAATTGCAGTCTCGCCCTCGGGACGCGTTGCTGTTGCAGAAGTCGGTGGAAAAGTCCACTTTCCACAAACCACCTCTCAAACTGATAAGACAGCCGCGATAAATTACACACTCGGCAACGATTCGATGAAGGCGACCAGCGGGGTATGGGCATTACAGTGGAATGCCGCGTCCCAAGGCGATGAGCAGGTCTTGGTGGGAACGCGAAAAAACGGGATCTTGGTGGCTGGCCGATCTTGGAAATGGGCAAAACCGGCCGAGGAAGCAAAACCTGAACCCGAAACTGCTGAAAAGGCAGAAGCGAAACCTGCGGAGGAGATGAAAAAAGAAGAAGCGAAAAAGCCCGACGAAAAGAAACCAGAACCCAAGAAACCGGAACCCAAGAAACCAGAACCCAAGAAACCAGAACCCAAGAAACCAGAACCCAAGAAACCAGAACCCAAGAAACCAGAACCCAAGAAACCAGAACCCAAGAAACCAGAACCCAAGAAACCAGAAGCTGAAAAACCGGAGCCTGGCAAACCTGCTGCAACTGAGAAAAAAGAATGAGTGACCCCGAGGTCGCCGATAAGATTTCCAGGAACGCCCCCAAGGAACAACCTCAATACGTTGTTCGCTTCGGCGCATTGCGCACACTAGGTGTGATGACCTCACGCCAATCTTACCGATATGGTGATGAGGTTGTTGCCCGCACTAATCGAGGTACCGAGATAGGCACGGTGCTTTGCGAATCCACTCCAGTAGCTTTCGAAGCAATGGAGGAACCTACTCAGGGTCGGATTATCCGTCGGCTCAGCAAGGATGATTCTTCCCAGCGTCAACGAATGGAATCCGGAGCGGCAAAGGACATTGCTGTTTGCCAACGTTGCGTTGATGCGCTGAAACTGTCAATGGAACTGGTCGACACAGAACGGCTGCTAGGCGGCGAGCGATTCATCGTCTATTTCCTCGCCGATGGTCGAGTTGACTTTCGCGAACTGGTTCGGAATCTCGCCAAAGAGTTCCAAACTCGAATTGAGATGCGACAGATCGGGGTACGCGACGAGGCAAAGCTACTGGCTGACTACGGAGATTGCGGCCAGCCAATTTGCTGCGCTAACTTCCTCAGCAAAATGCCGCCGGTCTCGATGAAAATGGCGAAGCTACAGAAAGCAACGCTCGACCCCTCAAAAATATCGGGCCGTTGCGGTCGGCTGAAATGCTGCTTACGTTACGAGTATGATACTTACGAAGCGATTGCCAAGGAACTGCCTTCACCGGGAAGCATCGTACTAACCCGGGACGGCAGCGTTAAAGTAATCGCTCAAGATCTGCTGGCAGGTCAACTGACGGTAAAGACGGAAGATAATCGCCGGATCATCATTTCCAGCGACGATGTATTGCGAGTCATCTCCGATCAACAAGAACCAGCAAAACAGAAAAGCGAACAACAGAACCAGTTGGGCTCGCGGAAGAAATGATCAAGACGCATGCAAATGCGAACCTGGTCCCAAACACGCCGAAAGTTAAACAGAAAATGACTTCTTCATTGCAAGCGATGCGAGATCTACTGGCCGAAGACAAACGTTACAAACTGGATGCCTACCAGTTCATTCGCGAGTCGCTTCAATA
>Ga0315321_10000067_pt1 | contig 58582 bp, 54 predicted proteins | sample M180m21515metaG_FD_203464 | JGI IMG/M metagenome (GOLD analysis project Ga0315321, IMG submission 203464) | Ammonia-oxidizing marine archaeal communities from Monterey Bay, California, United States - M1 80m 21515 | ecosystem: Environmental > Aquatic > Marine > Intertidal zone | place: USA... | reverse complement strand
AGGAAGGCGATAGGCCTGCCTGCGCCATCGCTCAGCGCGTGGATTTTGGTGTTCCGCCCGCCCCGGCTGACGCCGATGGCTTGGGCCAATGCCCCCCTTTTCCGCCAGCGGCGGAGCGATTGGCCTGGCGCGGGCGGAGGCGAAACCGACCCTAGCGAACATTGCCTACAATATGGACCGGCTCGTGTTTCATGAACGACGCATCGCCACAGGATAAATCCGCATGGCTGTCGAGAAATCCGCAGTTCTAAGGCTGAAACACCCGCTCAGCCCGCAATAGATGCATTCTAACGCGCGCCGCTTTGCCTCATTGGCATGTACGATACTCAGAAATACCCGGTTGATACGGGTACCCAGTTGTTGATTTCTTCAGTCATATAATCCAATGCCCCTCATTTGGAAATTTTCCTCATCATTACTGTATAGTGGCTGCCAGAAAACCACGATGCAACTACATTGCTGCCTTTCCACCCCCGAATATCCGATAACGTCCTTTATCACATATTAAATCTCCTCCTCAGCCGTTCCCCCTACCATCCCCACCAATCCCGCACTATTCTAAGCGCCTGCCCGCTTAGGAGTCGCCGCGTATGCCCACCACCGTTGATCCAATCACCACGTCCGTTGTTCAGCATCGGCTCACGGCTATTGTTGAGGAGATGGGGGAGGCGATGTTGCGGACGTCTTATTCGCAAATCCTCAATTCCTCGCGGGATTTCTCTGCCGCTATGGTGGACCGGGATTGCCAGTTGGTGGCACAGGCGGAGCATATTCCGGTGCATGTGGGTGCGATGCCCTGGGCCGCGATGGCTGTGCGGGATTACTTCGGTGATGATGTGCATGAGGGCGATCTGTTCCTGGTGAACGATCCCTACCTTGGCTATGGCAGCCACCTGCCGGATGTCACGGTGTTCGCGCCGGTGTTCGTTGAAGGCGAGGTCGCGTTCTGGACGATCAACCGCGCGCACCATAGTGATATCGGCGGGTCCACCCACGGGGCCTATAACCCCGCCGCCACGGAAATTTTCCATGAGGGGCTGCGCATCCCGCCGCTCCGCCTGTGGGACCAAGGGAAGCCAAAGCTGGACCTGCTGGATATGCTGGCCGCTAATGTCCGCCACCCGCGAGACTTCAAGGGCGATTTGGCCGCCCAAATCGGCTCCATCAAGTTAGGCGAGCGGCGAATGAAGGCGCTGGTTGAGACCTTTGGCGCGGAAACCGTGCTGCAGGCCTGCCGCCAAATTTTGGATGGCGCAGAGGCCCGCACCCGCTCCGAAATCAGCCAGTGGAAAGATGGCATCTACAAAGGTGAAGCCGTGCTGGATGATGACGGCCATGGCCGGGTCGATATCACGATCCGCGCGACGGTAACTGTCAGCGGGTCCGATGTTGAAGTGGACCTGACAGCGTCTGACCCCGAAAGCACGGCCTTCGTGAACTCATCCTTCGCCAACATGCAGTCCGCCTGCGCGCAATCCCTGGCCTATCTGATTGACCCCAGCATTCCGAAGAACGCTGGCGCATTCCGCGCGCTGAAAGTCGTCGCTAAGCAGGGCACGATTGTGTGGGCGAATGACGGCAAGCCCGTCACCATGTGCACCAGTCATTGCTCTAACGAAATCATCGAAGCAATCATTGTAGCGCTGTCCGAAGCTTGCCCGGATAAAGCCATGGCGGGCTGGGGGCGGCGCTTGCGCATCGCCATTAAGGGGGATGACCCGCGCAACGGTAAAACCTTCATCTGGCACCTGTTCCATGCCCGGCCCGGCGGCGGTGCGTCTCCAGACGGCGACGGTTGGCACAATTCCGGGGAATGGCATTCGGCGGGCGGGCTGAAGTTCGGCAGCGTCGAAGTGGCTGAAGCCCGGTTCCCACTGCATTTCCGCACCCACGAATTCCGCCCCGATAGCGGCGGCGACGGCGAATATCGGGGTGGCGCCGGCGTCAACCTGGAAATGGTGGTGGAGACCGATGGCGATGCCGTCGCCAACACCGCCGGAGACGGCCTCCGCCACGGTGCGCGCGGCATCCTCGGCGGATCAGACGGCGCACCCCACGACTATCGCCAGCAGCGGGTAGACGGCACAGAAACACTGTTGCCAAGCAAAGCCGTTGGCCTGCCCGTCTCCAGCGGCGACGTATTCGTTGTGTCCAGCGGCGGCGGCGGCGGCTGGGGTGACCCGGCAAAGCGCACGGATGCAGACCATGCATCCGACAGGCGCGACGGCTTCACGTCCAACTAAGGCGACCCAAACATGACGACAGATATAATGCGCATGGGCTCTGGTGCTGGATTTTCATCCGACAGGCTCGGCCCCGCCGTTGATCTCGCCAAACAGGCCGAACTGGACTGGCTGGTATTCGAAACCATCGGTGAGCGCACTTTGGCGTTCGGCCACCGGGACCGGCTGGCAAACCCATCACGCGGATATAACCCGCAGCTGGCAGCACGGATGCGCGGCGTCCTCCAGCCCTGCCGCGACCAGGGTACACGCATCATGACAAACATGGGCGTGGCGAATGTTGAAGCCGCTGCCGAAGTCGTCATCAAAGTCGCTCGTGAGCTTGGTATGAAAGGCCTGAAAGTCGCCGCCGTGCTGGGCGATGAAGTGACGGACCAGCTAAACGACGACACCGTATTGTTCGATTATGGCGGGCGCACACTGGGCGAAGTGGACCGGCCGCTTGTAGGCGCAAACGCCTATCTCGGCATTGATGCGATATTGCCCGCCGTCGAGACCGGTGCCGATGTCGTCATCACGGGCCGCGTCGCCGACCCATCGCTGTTTCTAGCGCCCATCGTCAATCAGTTCGGCTGGGCGCGGGATGATTGGGCGAAGCTTGGCCAGGGCACGCTTGTCGGTCACCTGATGGAATGCGGCATGCAGATCACCGGCGGGTACTTCGCTGATCCGGGCCGCAAGCATGTACCGCGGCCCGCTGAATGCGGCTATCCCATTGCAGCGATTAATGCCGATGGTGGCGCTGAAATCATCAAGCTCGAAACCGCTGGCGGCATGGTCAACATGGCGACGGTCAAAGAGCAGTTGATGTATGAGGTCCATGACCCCACGCGCTATCTGACACCAGACGTGACGGCTGATTTCTCCACCGCCCGCCTCAATGAATCCGGCCAAGACCGCGTGCACGTCGCCAGCGCTGGCGGCACGGAACGGCCAGAGCAGCTCAAAGTCACTGTCGGGTTCGATGGCGGCCTGCTTGGGGAAGCTGGCGTGAGTTATGCTGGCGTCAACGCCGCCGCCCGTGCGCGCCTCGCGACTGACATCTTGCGCCAGCGCTTCGACGACATGCCGGGCATGGCCGGGCAATACAGGGTCGATCTAATCGGCCTGAATTCCGTTCATGGAACCGCCAAGTCGGATACTGATGGCGAAAGCCAGGATGTCCGCGTGCGCGCCGCAATGCGCTCCATGGACCGGGACATGATCGAGACCATGCTGTGGGAAGTTGAAGCGATGCTATGCTGCGGCCCAGCAGGTGGCGGCGGATATCGCGGCCAAATCACCCCGGGCGTCGTTACGCACTCCACCATGATTGACCGGGACGCCATCTCTCCAAGCGTGAAGGTATATGAGGCATGAGCCGCAAAGTGCTGCTGCATGATCTTGCTCATGCCCGCGCTGGCGATAAGGGCAACACATCCAATATATCCGTGTGGGCCTATGATCCGGGCGACTATCCGCTGATCAAAGATCAGCTGACGCCAGAGCGCATAAAGTCTGCCTTCCCAGACCTCATCACCGGCGATGTCGTCCGCTATGAGCTGGACCACCTGCATGGCTTAAATTTTGTGCTGGGCGAAGCGCTGGAGGGCGGCGTGAATACCTCTCTCGGCCTTGATAGCCATGGCAAGTCATGGAGTTTTCTGGTCCTGGGGCTTGAACTCGACGTGCCGGATAATTTGGCCTGATGGCCCAAAAAGACTGTTGGAGCAATTGATGTATCGCATTGGTGTAGATGTAGGCGGCACGTTCACGGATGTGGTCGCGGTGAGTGATGATGGCGGTGTGACGCTGGCCAAATCTCCCTCCACGCCGGAGGACCAGTCTATCGGCGTGATGGACGGGCTGGAACGACTGGCCGCCCGGCTAGACACAGACCTGGCAGCGCTGTTCGCCCAAACGGACCGCATTGTTCACGGTGCCACGGTCGCCACCAATGCGCTGCTGGAACGCAAGGGTGCGAAGGTTGGCCTGCTCACCACTGAAGGCCACCGGGATATCCTGGAGATGCGCGAAGGCCTGAAGCCTGATCGCTACAACATGCGCATGCCACCTGCCCCGCCGCTGATCCCGCGCAGCCTGCGCCTTGGCGTCAAAGAACGGCTCCGGCCTGATGGACGGGTTGAGGTCGCACTCGACCAAGCATCCCTTGATGCCGCGATTGCGACCCTGAAGCAGGAAGGCGTTGAAGCAGTAGCGATCTGCTATCTGCACGCCTACAAAGACCCCGCGCACGAGCGCGCCAGTGCCGAAGCGGTGAAGGCTGCACTTCCGGGCAAATACGTCACGATTTCAGCCGATGTGCTGCCCCAGATCAAAGAATATGAGCGCGTATCGACAACCGCGGTGAATGCCTATGTCGGCCCAGCGGTTGGGCGATATCTAGGACGCTTGGAAAATCGCTTGAAGGATGCCGGATATACCGGCCCAGTCCTGATTATCTTGTCCCACGGCGGCGTTGCACCCATCCAAGATACGATCCGCTTAGCTGCAGGCACGGTGCTGTCCGGCCCAGCCGGTGGTGTCGCGGGCGCGCGGCGTTCTGCTGAACTTCTGGGCGCACCCAACCTCATCCCGTTTGATATGGGCGGCACATCCACCGATATTTCCTTGATCTCCGGCGGTGAGGCCGCCCTTTCCTCAGACCGTGGGGTTGGCGGTGAGCGGGTTGCACTGCCATCCCTGGACATCGTTTCAATCGGCGCAGGCGGCGGCTCCATCGCACGGGTTGATGCAGGCGGGGTGTTACATGTCGGGCCAGAAAGCTCTGGCGCGCAGCCGGGACCAGCCTGCTACGGGCGCGGCGGCACACAGCCGACAACGACCGATGCCAGCGTCGTGCTGGGCCTGCTTGATGCCGAGAACTTCCTCGGCGGTGCGGCCAAACTCGACAAACCGGCGGCGGAGAAAGCGCTGGACGGATTGGCAGAAACGCTTGGGCTGGATCGGATGACGGCAGCCGAAGGGGTTCATCGCGTCGTTAACACCAATATGGCAGAGGGCGTGCGCCTTGTATCTGTCCGCCGTGGCGTTGATCCGCGCAAATTCGCGATGCTGTCATTTGGCGGCGCAGCAGGCGTTCATATCACGGAGATCGCGCGGCAATTGGATGTGGACCGGGCGTTTGCACCCCGCGTCGCCTCCGTTCTCTCGGCCTGGGGCATGCTGGCGACGGACCTTCGCTTCGAAGCCTCACGCAGCCATATCGGCGATGCGACGGCGCTGGATGCAGGGGCCCTACGCAATCTGTTCAGTGAACTTGAAGCCGAAGCCCGCGCGCGGCTGGATACAGCTGGGTTTGAAGGCGAAGTGCAAATTCGCCCCTCTGCCGATATGCGCTATGGCGAGCAGATATTTGAGATCGATGTGGCGCTGAATGGCCTGGACTTTGGTGCTGAAAACCTGTTGGACGAAGTCGCCAAGCGCTTCCACGCCCGCCATGAGGAGCTGTTCACCTATAGCCTGCCAGACCAAGAACCTGTGCTGGTGAACGCCCGCGCCGCTGCGATTGGCGTGCTGCCTGCCCTGCCGCAAGAACCGGCCGCACCGCGTTCAGACCCTGCACCACCGCGCGCCCATCGCCAAGTCTATATGGGCGGCGAATGGCTGGAGACGCCGGTTTACGACTTTGATGCACTGGCACCGGGCCAAGAAATCGCTGGGCCAGCCATCGTTGAATCCGAAACGACGACCGTGGTGTTGCGGCCTTTGGATGTGGCAACGACGACGCCATTCCGTTGGTTGGATATCAAAGTCGGGCGCGAGGGCGGCTAGCCGTAAGCTACCGTCAACAGCACAAACCCGAGCGCGACACGATAAATCACAAACGGCATGAAGCTGGCGCGCTTTAGCCAACGCATCATCAGCCAGATGGCACAATAGGCGGCGATGAATGACAGGGCCGCCCCAAGCGCTGCGTCCGCGCCTAATGCCACATCACCCGCCTGCCAGAGATCAAGTCCTGCAAGCGCGCCGGCACCCGCAATTGTCGGGATCGCGAGCAGAAGAGCAAAGCGCGCCGCTTCTTCCCGGCTTAGCTGCAGTACCCGGGCCGTTGTCATGGCCACGCCAGACCGGCTGACGCCTGGAACAAGCGCAAAGGCTTGTGCGGCACCAATCGTCAATGCGCCTTTCCAGCCAAGATCAAGCGTGCGTTTGGCTGCTGGCAACCGATCCGCCCACCCAAGCGCCAATCCAAAAATCAGCGTGGTCCATGCGATGGTTTCAACGCCGCGAAGATGGTCTGTGATCAGGCCTTTCAACAAAGCGCCGGCAAGGATGGCGGGAATTGTGGCGACCAGCACCAGCCAAGCCAACCGCGCGTCACCCTCCCGCTGACCCGCTAACAGCCCAAAGCCGCCCCGGATAAGCGCCGCCACGTCTTTGCGGAAGTACAGTATGACGGCGAATAGCGTACCCACGTGGAGCGCCACATCCAGCGCCAGCATATTCGCACCGCCACCGGCTTCCCCCCAGGCAAGGCGCGTTAGCACCAGATGCGCGGAAGAGCTGACGGGCAGAAATTCGGTTATGCCTTGAACGAGCGCCAGCAGCGCCAAAAGTGCAAACGGCATTGACTGGCAGCCAGATCAGCGCTGTTGCAGGAAGGGCGCTAAGCCGTTGGGAATACGGTTGTTCAATTCTGCATCCAGGCGGGCCGCCACATCCCGCAGCATCCGGTCGAGTTGTTTGCGCTTTTCATCCTCATCCGCACTTTCTTTGCGGGTGGAGACAAGACTCGCATCGGCCCGGACTTCACCGGTTCGCGCACCGCTAGGGTCCGTCGCAGTGATAACAACGGCAAAGGCGACTTTAACTTCAGCCTCTGCATTGTCTGTAAATGCTGCCGTAACGCCTTTCGGCTTTTGCACGAATTTCTCACTCGCTTCTGCCCGTTCGATCAGCACCGTAATTGTGCCGCGCGAGGCGGCATTGGGGCGAAGCCTGGTTGCGACCCAACGCCGGATGGTTGCCGTGGGCGGCTCTGCTATGCGGATAGCGACCGCGGAATCCGGCGGCGTGACACCTGGGCCTTCCTTAATAACGAGCTGGTCTGCAGACAAATTCCAAACCGGGCTTTCACTGAAAGTCACGATCCCCGGCTGGTACGGTGCAACAGGCGCAGTGCAAGCCGCTAGCGCTAACGCCAGGCCAGAGGCCAGCAATAGCGCTGGTCGTTTGACCAATTCGTCAGGCCGGATCTTCGCTGAAAAGCGCATCAAGGGCTGCATCATCAAACCGCTCCGTTTTTCCGCAGAATTCACATGTGACGTCGATAACACCATCGACCTTGCAGTCTTCTACTTCGCTTCGGGGCAGTCGTGCCAGCAAATCATGGAATTTATTGGGCGGGCATTCACATTCGCCACTGATGGCAGACGGCTCAAAAATCCGCACGCCATCCTCATGGAACAGCTTAAATAGCAAATCTTCTGGCGTGTTAGATTGCGCCAGCATTTCCTCAGACGTTGCCGTGGCGAGCAACGCCATGGCGCGCATATAGCCCTCGTCCTCTTCCCAGGTCTCCGGTGGTGGCCGGAAGGCATCCACGCTGCCGCCTGATACGGCTTCTCCGCCCGTTTCTGGAACCCGTTGAACCAACAGCGCTGCGCCACGCCAGCGGCCATCTTCACCGCGTTCACACGCCAGGCGGAGGCCCGTTGGGATCTGTTCGGATTGCCTGAAATAGTGGTGAACGCTGTCCGCCAGCGTCTCGCCTTCAAGTGCGACAATACCTTGGTAACGCCCCTCGCCGCCGTCCCGTTCAACGGTGAAAGCCAGGTAACCGCCGCCGAACATCCGCGCGACGCTTGGGCTCGCTGGAAGGTCTGCGACTTTGTCGGCATCAAAGCCGACATATCCACGGAGATGACCGCCCGTATCGACATCCGCCACGAGAATCCGCATAGCACCCTCACCCTGAACCTGCAGGGTGAACTTGCCTTCGAACTTCAAGGTCGCAGACAGTGCTGCCGTTAGCGCAATCGCCTGCCCAAGCACGTCAGACGCAGCTTCCGGGTAATCATGACGGCGCAGGATCGCATCAATCGCTGTATCAAGTTTGACAAGCCGGCCGCGCAGACCGCTTTCGACCAGTTGAAACGGCAATACAAAATCGCCGTCGAGCGCCCGCAGGCTACCCATCACAGGGTCCATCATCGTCATGTCTCCAGCACAGCCCTATCGTCGGCGCATTCAGCCAAGGCAATAAGCCAGTATGCCCTTTTTGGAGTGCAAACGGTTCTCTGCCTCATCCCACGCGGCTGATTGCGGGCCGTCAAGCACAGCGTCCGTTACCTCCTGGCCGCGTTTCGCGGGCAGGCAGTGCAGGAAGATCGCCTCAGGCTTCGCTTGTCCCATCAGGGTTTCATCGACACGGAATGGGGCTAGCATGTTGTGCAGCGATGGTTTGTCGGACTCATCGCCCATCGAAACCCATACGTCAGTTACAACAACATCCGCGCTCGCAACGGCTTCTGAGGCATTGTGGGTGACAGAGACCTTGGCGCCCGATTGCTTTGCCCACTCAAGCGCTTTCGCCGCTGGCATGCGTTCTTCTGGGCAAGCAATAGAAAGCTCGAAATCAAATCGGGCAGCAGCGTGCATCCAGGAATGCAGCACGTTATTGCCATCACCCGACCATGCGACCTTGAGGCCGGATAGCTGGCCAAAGCGTTCCTGCATAGTGATCAAGTCCGCCATAAGCTGGCAAGGGTGAGACCAGTCTGACAACAGATTGATCACCGGCACCGTTGCGTGTTTCGCCAATTCATCCAGCTTGGCGTGGTCGCTTGTGCGAAGAGCAATTGCGTCCACATAGCGGGAAAGCACGCGGGCAGTATCGCCCACGGTTTCGCCCCGGCCCAATTGGCTATCGTTTGGGTTCAGGACAACGGTATTGCCGCCCATCTGCTTCACCGCGGTTTCCAGGGAAACGCGGGTGCGGGTGGAGGGTTGTTCGAACATCATCAGCACTGTCTTGCCAGCTAAAGCATTGGCAAGGTCCGCTTCGCCCGATTTAACACGGGCCCCGATCTCCAGCATGTGCTGAAGATCGGGGGCAGTGTAATCGGCCAGATCAAGAAAGTGCTTGAGGCCGGTATCTGTCATGCGGCGGCAGCCATCAATGCAAGTGCTTTGTCGAACGCATCCACAACGTCACCGATCTGCTCTTCCGAGATAATCAGTGGCGGCAAGAAACGTACAACGTTTTCGCCAGCAGGCACCGTGAGCAAGCCTTGCTCACGACACGCCGCCACGACTTCACCGTTCACACCTTTGACCTTGCAACCAAGCATCAGGCCCATGCCGCGCACGTCCTCGATCTGATCTGGACGCGCTTTAGCCAGCGCTTCCAGCTTATCGCGGAACAGTTTGGCCTTGGCGTTGACGCCGTTGAGAACGCCTTCATCCAGCAACACATCAAGCACGGCATTCACAGCAGCAGACGCCAGTGGATTACCGCCAAACGTTGAACCGTGGGTGCCTGCAACCATGCCAGCCGCCGCTTCTTTGGTCGCGAGACATGCGCCGACAGGGAACCCGCCGCCCAAGCCTTTCGCCAAAGACATCACGTCCGGCTGAACATCTGCCCATTCGTACGCGAACAGCTTGCCAGTACGCCCCATACCGCATTGCACTTCATCAACACCCATCAGGATGCCAAATTCGTCACATGCCGCACGAACGCCTTTGATATAGTCGATATCCATCGCACGGATACCGCCTTCACCCTGCACAGGCTCAATGATAACGCCCGCAGTTTCCGCCGTGATGGCGCTGCGGAGTTCATTCAGATTACCAAACGGCACTTGGTCGAACCCGGGTGCGGCCGGGCCAAAGCCAGCCAGATGCGCCGGGTTATTGCCCGCCGCCAAAGTGGCAAGCGTACGCCCGTGGAACGCACCTTGAATCGAAATGACACGATGCTTTTCAGGCGCACCATTATAGGCGTGGAACTTCCGCATAAGCTTGATCTGCGCTTCTAAAGATTCAGCGCCGGAGTTGCAGAAGAACACGAGGTCCGCGAAGCTGTTGGCCGTTAGCCGTTCAGCCGCTTTCATCTGACCAGGAATGTTGTAGAGGTTAGACGTATGCCAAACCTTCTCAATCTGATCCTTCATAGCGGCGACCAAATGCGGATGCGAATGGCCAACGGACGTAACAGCGATGCCCGAACCGCAATCCATGAATCGTCGCCCCGCTGTGTCGAACAGGTAAATGCCCTCTCCCTTCTCGAACGCGATGTCGCGTGCGCCATAGGTCGGCATTACAGTATCGATCACAGCCAGCTCCTGTCATGGATGGGCGGGTCCGTTTCGGTTTCCGAAAACGGAGTCCGCCCGTTGGGAAGGCCGCCTATTAACGAGGCCCCGGGCCAAATGTCAACGGATAGTCGCTTCGGGTGGGTGTTTTGACGAAGGATACACGTGCATTGATGGGCTATGTGCGCTCCGGCCTGGCCTATCTGGATAGATATGGCGGCCCCCGCGCCCGCGTCCTCCGCACACTAGAACGCCGCGCTCGCCGCAAGGAACTCGAAGGCGAGGAAGCGGCTGAAATGGTTGCCGCCGCTATGGCCAAGCTAGATGCATTGGAGGTTATGGATGACCGGGCCTTTGCGGCTGGCAAAGCCGCTGCCCTTCGCCGCAAAGGAACCTCCCGCCGGGCGGCGATGGCGAAACTGCTAAACACCGGCCTAGACCGTGATTTAGCAGCCGAAGCCCTTGCCCACCTTGATTCCGAAGCCGACGACCCCGAGGAAGCCGAACGCACGGCAGCAAAACGCTACGCCCAACGCCGCCGCTTTGGCCCCTTCCGCCAAGACCCAGAAAAGCGGGCGGAACGGCGCGTCAAAGACATAGCAGCCATGGCCCGCGCCGGATTTCCCATGGGCTTGGCCATATTAGTCATCGATGCGGATGATGACCGAATAACCTAGATTTAGAATTCTCGGTGCCCGAACGCCTTCCCCGCTTCCGTGGATTAAGTTAGCGTTTCGGCTAGAACTCAATTTGCTTGAGGGATTGCATCGAAAATGACCGATTTCTATGACCAGCGCGACGCGATGGATGCGGGCGCACGCGAAGCTGCGCTGATGGCGTCGTTGCCGGCGCAGCTATCCTTTGCCAAAGCAACCGCGCCCTACTTCACCAGGTTGCTGGCAGATATCGATCAAGCAGCGATCATCAGCCGTGAAGCTCTAGCGACGCTGCCTGTCACCTATAAAAGCGACCTGGTGGCGGCACAGGCGGCACATCCCCCCTTCGGCGAAATGAGCGCAACAGCGACGGGGGACCTGCTGCACATTTTCCGCTCCCCCGGCCCCATTGCTGAACCCGAAGGCCGGCAAGCTGATTGGTGGCGAGCCGCACGTGCTTTCCATGCAGCCGGTGTGCGCAAAGGCGATATTTGCCATTGCAGCTTCTCCTATCACCTCACACCGGGCGCATGGATCATGGATTCAGCTGCCCGCTCGCTCGGATGCGCCGTCTTCCCAGGCGGTGTTGGCAATACAGATCTGCAAATTGAGGCGATGGCCCACTACAAAGCGACGACATTCTGCGGCACGCCCGATTTCCTGAAGATCATGCTGGAACGCGCGCGGGAGCTTGGGGCTGATGTATCCAGTATCACCAAAGCCATTGTTGGTGGCGGCGCACTGCCGCCCTCCCTCCGCCAGCTTATTCAGGCTGAATTCGCCGTAACGCCACTGCAGAATTACGGCACTGCAGACTTAGGCATCGTCGCGTATGAGAGTCCAGCGATGGAAGGCATGCTCATCAACGAAGGGCTGATTCTGGAGATCGTCCGCCCCGGCTCCGGCGAACCGGTTGTTGAGGGCGAAGTTGGCGAAGTCGTTGTCACCATCCTGAACCGAGATTACCCGCTGGTGCGCTTCGCCACCGGAGACCTATCCGCCATGCTGCCCGGCGAAAGCCCTTGCGGTCGCACAGCACCCCGCATCAAAGGCTGGATGGGCCGCGCTGACCAAACTGCAAAAATCCGCGGTATGTTCGTGCGCCCAACGCAGATGGAGCAAATCCTGAAAGCGCACCCAGAAATCCAACGCGCCCGCCTAATCATCACGTCCCAAGATCACCGCGACCAGTTCACGCTGCATTGCGAAGTCGAGGATCCGGCGCCGGCGTTAGCGGAGAAGATCGGCGCTACCATGAAGCAGATCATCAACCTTGCCGGGCCAGTGGAACTCAAGACCCCCGGCACGCTGCCAAGCGACGGCAAAGTGATTGAAGATGCACGGACGTATGAATAGCAGTCACGCCACCACCTCAATCAGCCCCTGCTTCTGGTCAAGCCAACGTAAAGCGTCGTCCATGCGGCGGGGGGTTATCATGACTGTGCGGTCGGCGCCGGCATCCGCGTAGCGCTTTATCAGGTCGTCATCTTTGGCGTTAAAGGCAAAGACGGAGATTGAGATGCTGGCGGGGTCCCGGCCTGCGTCTGCCGCTTTTTGCTTCAACGCTTTGATCATTGGCGGCAGGTCGTCCACCAGCACATCGATGGGAATCCACCCGTCCGCATAGCGCACCACCCGGTCCAGTGTTTTGGGGCGCGCGCCGCCGATCACGATGGGCGGGCCACCGATTTGAGTTGGCTTTGGGTTCGAGATGATGCTCTTAAAATTGGCGAATTCGCCATCATAGCTGGCTTCTTCGTCGCGCCAAATGACCTTCATGGCCTCACACCGCTCGCGGAGCGCTTTCCAGCGGCGGCTATAGGGGACGCCGTGGTTTTCGCATTCGTCTTGGTTCCACCCGGCACCCACACCTAAAACGACGCGTCCGTTCGAAAGGTAATCCAGCGTAGCGACAGTTTTCGCGAGCGTAATTGGATCATGCTGCGGCACAAGGGCAATCCCTGTGCCGAGCTTGATCCGACTGGTTACCCCTGCCGCCGCCATCAACGAAACGAACGGGTCCGCCATATGGTAATACGGCTTTGGCAAAGGCCCACCGCCCGGATAAGGCGTGATCCGGCTGGTTGGGATATGGGTGTGCTCGCCAACCCAGAAGCTTTCGAACCCGCGCTCCTCAATCGCGCGGGCCAGATCATCCGGGCGGGCACCATATTCAACGTTATAGCTGAAGAAGCCTAAATCCATTCTGCCGTCATCCCTGCTCGGTTAGGTTTTCCAGTATCCGTGCGTCGAGTCCGCCCAATCTAGAAAGCCTTTGGCGGAATCGAGCGCAGTCATATCCAAGGACACACCGATATCATCGCTCAGCCGCGCGCAGCCAAGCGGCCTTCTGTCCAGGTCTCCGTGGACATCGACATTGGCGACCTCACCCGGTTCAGCCAAATGCCATTTGAGACTAGGGCGGGCCTCCACCAAGGCATTTAACCAATCCGCGACAGTCCATTCATAGCCGCAGGAAATGTTGTACAGCGGGTGGCTAGGACGTTTTGCTGTTAATAAGCCCAGAATAGCGCGGGCAATTTCGCGACTATCCGTCCAGTCGCGGGTGCAAGCGCGTGGCAATATCGCCTCGCCTCCAGTAAGCATGATCCGGGCGGCTTGCAGGTGCGGAGAAAGCGTATCGCGGCGCCCTGTATCCCGCTCCCAGGGTCCATATACGCCGGAAAGGCGGACACTGAACATGTCCATGTCCCATAGCTTAGCCAAGCGCGCCACAATGCCTTCGCTCGCCAGCTTGGAGATGCCATAGAGCGAGTCCGGCTTCGGCCAGGTCTCATCCTCAATCATCGGCCCCGTGCCTTCGAACCCAGAAGCGCCGTAGGCTGATGCCGAGGATAGATTGATGACACGCTTGACGTCTGCCGCCCGCGCCGCTTCCAAAAGCCCGACAAAGCCCATGGTGTTGACGGCAAAGGTTTCCCTTGGCCGCTCACGCTCACGCTCCGTCCCGGAAGTGACGGCGGCCGCGAGGACAACAGCCTCCACATCATCAAGTGCGGCCTTGGTGCTCTTGGCGTCGGTGACGTCTGTTATCTGCACTTCAAGCGCGGTCGGCCCAGCGTGTTCGCCTAGATAATGGAGGGCCGCTTCTGGCGGTTGGGTAATATCGACAAGGCGCACTTTATGGCCCGCCGCCAGGATCGCTTCTGCGATGGAAAGGCCAACGAACCCGCCGCCACCTGCAATTGCTACCAACATATCCGATCAATCCTCGCCCGGTTGAGCACCCGCATTCGCGCGCGGGTCTGCGTGTGGAATGGGGATCGCGCCGCCCCTGGTTTTATCAACAAAAGCACCACCTGTTGGGTCATTCGCACCTATGTCCTGCCTGCGTTTCCCGGCAGATGTAACAACGGGAATATCCGCTGGATCGATCTCTGGCATGCGGTCCTTACGTTGAAGCGCTGCATCGATAAACTGCTGCAATTCAGCCATTTTCTTAGCCTGCCGCGCCATCTACCCATCTTTGAATTCAGCGATCAGAGTCTGGCTGAACAGGTCCAGACTTTCGCAGATATGATCATGGTTATTGCGGCCGACCTGTTGGGTGAAAATCAGTTGATCCAGACCAATATCCTCATAGCCCTTTAGGTGCGCGCGGACCTGATCCGGCATGCCAATACCCCCGCGCCCGGCATTGTCTGGCAAATCATCCTCAACCTCATCAAACAGTGCGCCAAGATTGGTAACTGTCGACTGATGGGCACCGAAATTGGTGAAATGCGCCAATCTGTAACCAAAATACTTGAAGCCGGAGAGGCCGCGCTTCACGGCCTCATCCTCGTTCTGGTGCACCGAAAAACCAGATACAGCGGCGATGTTTGCGTTGACTGTCCAACCCAGCGGCACGCATTCGTCAGACTTGATGATGGCGTAATAGTCTCTGATCCATTCAGCCGCTTGATCCGGTTCCACGAAGCCAAATACCAGCGCGCCCATGCCATAACGGGCGGCGCGCAGAATGCTGTCCCGGCGCGAGCATGCGAGCCAAAGCGGCGGGTGCGGTTTCTGCACCGGCTTTGGCACGACATTCCGCATTGGCATGGAGAAAAATTCGCCCTTGAAGCCTGGATACGGCGTCATGGCCATCATATTGGCAGCGTGCTCGCAGCCTTCCTTCAACATCGGGCCTTTAAGGTCTTGGTTGATGCCAAATCCTTCCATTTCCATCAGCGTCGCACTTTCGCCCGTTCCCCATTCAGCGCGGCCATTGGAAAGGTGGTCCAATGTCGTCAGGGATTCAGCGACGCGGGCTGGATGGTTATAGTTGGGCGCTGTCAGCTTGATGCCATGGCCCAAGCGGATGTTCTTTGTCCGCTGAGAAGCGGCGGCCAGGAAAAGTTCTGGCGCGGAAGAGTGCGAATATTCCTCCAAGAAGTGATGCTCCACCTCCCAGACATGATCGACCCCAATCCGGTCCGCGACCTCAATCTGCTCCAAGCTTTCCATGAAGACTCGATGCTCAGAGCCCTCATCCCAAGGCTTCGGATTCTGATGCTCATAAAACAACCCAAACTTCATCGCTTCAGCTCCCAGCAAATGTCCGACCGTATAATGATGGCACAGATTGCCCCCGGTCATGCAAGCGGTGCATGGCTTGAGATACTTAAAGCGAGTCCAGATAACGCAGTGCAGGAAGGTTGCGGCGCTGATGTACGATCCGCAGAACAACGGGCGCATCACCAGCAACCTCTGTCCGCCGGTAGAAGATCAAATGGCCTTTGCAGCTAACAGACCGCATGCCTGGATACAGCACATCCCGATTCCGACCCGCATCCGGCGCTGCCGCGATCTGTTCAAGTACAGCCGCCATTCCACAATAATAGTTGAGCCATTGCTGCCTCCCCCGCCGGTCAATCGCAAAGATGCGAATGGCTTCAAGGTCCTGGCGCGCGCTACTTGAGAGGTGGAGCGTCATTCGTCCGGGAAAGCATCTGGTTCGGACGTCTTGGCGTCAAACGGCTCAAAGTCTCCCGCCTCTGCGGCACTAGCGGCGGCGGCAAGGTCTGCTTTCAAGCCGTGGTACATAAGCGCCCCATCCCGCTGCATCAACAAGCGCATTCCAGCGCGTACAACTTCACTCAAATTAGCGTAGGCGCCGCTAGAAAGCTGATGATCTGCATAATCTTGCATCGCATCAGTAAGATGAATATTTGGCATAATACACCCCATTCATGTTTGATTATGGCCAAAGCTAATATGAATCTGTCAGAGACAATAGTTGGGCATCGCAAAAAGCGGGTGGGCGTGGCGACGTTACGGCGATAAATAGAGCCTTGTCTTCACAATTGAGAACCACATGACCCTGACCGTACAAAGATCCAACATGCCCCTGCTTGAATGGGTCTTACTGCTAAGCCTAGCCGCGCTTTGGGGCGGGGCTTATTTCTTTAACGGCATAGCGACACAGGAATTACCCACATTCGTAATTGTGCTTGGCCGGGTTGGTGGTGGCGCTGTTGGGTTGCTGATCGTGCTTCGGCTGCTGGGGCTTCAACTACCAAGGGGCTTTGCCATATGGCGGGCGTTCCTGGTCATGGCGCTGTTGAACAATGTGCTGCCGTTCAGCCTGATTGTGTGGGGCCAAGCGCATATCGCATCTGGCGTCGCTTCTATTTTGAACGCGACGACGCCGCTATTCACTGTGGTTGTCGCCCATTGGCTGACCTCCGATGAGCGGATAACGGCACAGCGGCTGATAGGTGTCATCACCGGCTTTGTTGGCGTTGCCATCATGATTGGCGCTGAAGCTGCAGAGACACTTGGGCTAGACGTGCTGGGCCAGGTCGCTTGCCTAGGTGCTGCCCTCTCCTACGCATTCGCCGCGATATATGGACGCCGATTTCAGGCGATGGGCGTGAAGCCTATGGCGACGGCGACTGGCCAAGTGGTGATGGCTGCTATCGTTCTGACACCACTGGCATTGCTGGTCGATCAGCCCTGGACTTTGCCTGCGCCAAGCATGGAGGCTGTCGGCTCTATCATTGGCCTGGCGCTCTTATGCACGACGCTCGGGTATTTTCTGTTCTTCCGCATCCTATCAACGGCGGGGGCGACGAATGTGTCGCTCGTAACCCTACTCATTCCCGTCACAGCCATCTTGCTCGGCGCGATGTTTCTGGGTGAAGTCCTGGCACCGCGCCATTGGGCAGGGATGGGCCTGATCGCCATCGGCCTCGCCGCCATAGACGGGCGTCTCTGGCGCGCATTCCGCCAGAAACTGCGTTAAGCTCAACCAGAACCTCTATTGCGCGCCTGACTATCTTGCGGAAGGACTATCACGCATGACCGCCATCGCCGAAGCACCCGCCGTTAGCGAGAACCGCGTGCTGTCGCTGATCGGCGTCGGCCATTTTTTGAGCCATTTCTATCTGCTCACCTTGCCGCCCATGTTTCTGGTTTTCTCGCGAGAATTCGACGTTGGCTTCGGCGCACTTGGGCTGGCGCTGGCAGGCTATGGCTGGGTTGGCGGTATCCTGCAGGCGCCGGTTGGTGCGGCGCTTGATAAGATCGGCGCGCGGCAGATGCTGGCGGCAGGTCTTGCACTAAACGCGACCGCCATCATGCTGATTGGCTTTAGTGACAGCTATTGGCAGCTCTTTGTGCTGGCCGTTTTGGCGGGAACCGGCAATTCCGTATTTCACCCGGTGGACTATGCGATCATTGCCGCAAAAGTGCGTGAAAAACGGCTGGGTCGGGCATATTCGCTCCATACATTCTCAGGCTTTGCTGGTGGTGCAGCCGCGCCCTTGGTGATCGGCGGATTGGCGTTAGCGTTCGATTGGCGCATCGCGTTTATCATTGTCGGCATTTGCGGCATCGGCGCGGCGCTGCTCATTTTCATGCAGGGCGACCGGCTTGAAGGCGAGCGTGTCTTGAAAGACGCTGGGCCTGACGCAAACGGCAAAACGCATCTGAGCGGGCGGGCATTACTGCTGTCACCCCCAGTACTTTTGTATTTCTTGTTTCTGGCGACATATGGGCTTGCGACAGGTGCAATTGGCAGCCAGGGCGTCGTCGCCATGAATCTGATGGGATTAGCGACAGAGGCCGAGGCACGCGGCGTGCTCAGTGCCTATCAAGCCGCTATCGCGATCGGCATTTTGACCGGCGGCATGCTGGCAGAGCGATATGGCCGCCACGGACTGACCGCAGCTGTAGCGCTCCTGGGTGCGGCTGCGTTGCTGCTCCTACCACCGGTTCTATCACCAACAGGTGCGCTGCTATTTGTAATCTTCATCGGCTCGGGGTTCGGGTTCGGCATTGTGTTGCCGGCACGGGATTTGATGGTCCGTGCGATTACGCCGCCGGGTGCAAGCGGGCGCGTGTTCGGGTTCGTCTTCGTTGGGCTATCGATAGGCAGCGGCGCATCTGGACCAATCTTCGGCCAGCTTGTGGACGCCGGATTCCAGAACTGGCTATTTCCAATTGCCGGGATTTTGCTCGTCATCGCCGTCATCATCACCACATTTGCGCAAATGGCGGCGAACAAACAATGACGGCAATCGCCAACAAGATTACCACACTCGACTGGGGTGCAATCGCTGAGGCATTTGACCAGGATGGCTATGCCCTTTTACCACCGCTTCTAACTGCAGCTGAACGCGCAGGCATCATTGCGTTAGAGGCGGACGACGCTCACTTCCGCACCCGCATCAACATGGCCCGACACCGCTTTAGCAAAGGTCGATACGGCTATTTCAGCAATCCCATTCCGCCACTTGTCGCTGAGATGCGTGAGGCGCTTTACACCCAATTAGCGCCAATCGCCAACGATGCAGCCACGAAGCTCGGCAAAGATGAGCGCTATCCCGCCACACTCTCCGAATATCAAGCAGTTTGCGCCGCTGCGGGCCAGACAAAGCCGACGCCGCTTCTGCTGCAATATGAGGCTGGCGGCTATAACCGACTGCATCAGGATATCTATGGCGACATGGCGTTCCCTATCCAAGCCGCGATGTTGCTGAGCGATCCGGCGAGTGATTTCACCGGCGGCGAATTTCTGCTGGCAGAAGGTGCCCCCCGCCAGCAAATCTGCGCCGAAGCAATTGCCCTCAAGGCTGGTGAGACCATTCTGTTTCCGTGCGCCGAACGCCCGATTCCAGGCGCGCGGGGCATGTTGCGCGCCCGTATGCGCCTTGGCGTTAGCCGCATTCGGTCAGATGAGCGCTATACGCTTGGCATTATTTTCCACAACGCCGCATGAAAGCGCCGCATCCATGAGCTTCGCGATCTATGACGACCCCGCTGCCGCTGGCCACCGCCCACCCCAAGGCCACCCGGAACGGCCCGAGCGCTATGAAGCCGCCATCAAACGCTTAGCGGAACCAGACTTTGCCAAACTGCCCAGACGCCAACCAAACCGCGCCAGCCGTAAAGCGCTTGAGCGCGCCCATCCGGTGGATTTCGTCGATACCATCCTGGAAGCCGAACGGCCCGACGGGATTGTCATGCTGGATGGCGATACGGGCATTGGCTCTGGATCAACGGAAGCTACACTCAAAGCTTCCGGTGCTGTTGTCGACGCCGTAGACGCTGTCATGACCGATGATCTCGCCCGCGCCTTTTGCCTGGTCCGCCCGCCCGGACACCATGCCGAACCTGCGCGCGCCATGGGCTTCTGCTTCTTCAATCACGTCGCTGTCGGTGCCCTGCACGCCCAAGCCACATATGGTCTAGAACGCGTTGCGATCCTGGATTTTGATGTGCACCACGGCAATGGCACCCAAGCGATCTTCTGGGATAAACCAGAGTTTCTGTTCGCATCATCCCATCAAATGCCGCTGTTTCCAGGCTCCGGTGCCAAAGCCGAACGCGGTGCGGGCAATATCTGGAATGGCCCGCTCGCCCCAGGCGACGGGGGGCCGCAATTCCGTCATGTCTGGGAAGATGCGTTATTGCCAGCGGTGGACGCATTTCGCCCGGAACTGATCTTGGTATCTGCTGGGTTCGATGCCCATCGCCGCGACCCTTTAGCCAATATTGAAGCCGAGGCCGAGGACTTTGGCTGGGTGACGGAGAGGATCGTCGAGCTGGCGGATATCCACGCATCAGGCCGCGTCGTCGCTTCCCTGGAAGGCGGGTATGACTTGCGCGGGCTTGCTGAATCTTTGGCTGCCCATGTCCAAGCGCTAAGCAAAGACGTTTGACGTGCCGGGCCTGATCCGGGAACAATAGCAACGACGCTTTATCCAAGGATTACCCGCGCCATGAGCATCGTCGCCACGACATCCACGACCGACACTGATCCCGTGATGGAACAGCACGCCTTCTCTGTCGAGAAGCTGGAGGCGTATCTCTCAGAACACGTAGCGGAATTCACCCCTCCGCTTAACGTTGGTCAATTTCGGGGCGGGATGTCTAACCCGACCTTTATGCTGACGGATGGCGGTGGCAAAGCTTATGTTTTGCGGAAAAAGCCACCAGGAAAATTGCTGCCATCAGCCCATGCGGTAGATCGTGAGTTTCGCGTAATTTCGGCACTGGCAGAAACTGATGTGCCGGTCGCAAAATCCTATGTGCTCTGCGAAGACGCCAGCGTCATCGGCCAGGAATTCTATGTGATGGAACACGTGGCTGGCCGCGTGATCCGTGACTATTCGCTGCCCTCAATGACGCCCGCTGAACGCACCGACCACTACAACGCCATGTGCGATGTGATGGCGAAATTACACAGTGTGGACTTCCGCAAGGTCGGCTTGGAAACCTATGGCCGGGAGGGCGGATATTGCTTCCGCCAAGTCCGTCGTTGGTCTGGCCAATATGCCGACACCAAAACTGACGATGTGCCGGAAATGGAAAAGCTGATCGAATGGCTCGGCGCGCGCATGCCAGAGCATGAGGAAACAACCATTGTCCACGGCGATTACAGGATGGAGAACGTGATCTATCATCCGGATCGCCCTGAAATCCTAGCCGTGATTGACTGGGAGCTTGGCACCCTTGGCGACCCGTTCTCTGACCTCGCCTATAACTGCCTGAACTATCACGTTGGCGACCCTGAGCGGGCAGACATCACCAATATCGATCTTGTCGCGCACGGTATTCCAACCGAGCAGGCCTATGTGGAGCGCTATTGTGAACTGCGTGGCCTAAAAGAAGCGCCGAACTGGAAGTTCTACATGGCGCTCAGCCTCTTCCGCTTGGCCGCTATTGCGCAGGGTGTTTACAAGCGCGGGCTTGATGGCAACGCCTCCAGCCCAGATGCCCTAAAGCGCGGCGCGAAGGCCCGGCAATTGGCTGAAGTCGGCTGGCAAATTGCATCCGGGAGCTAGGGCAACTCCAGCCCTATTTCTCAAACACCAACCGTTCATATAAATACCAACTGGCATGGCCTAAAATCGGGAACACGAAGATGATCCCGATGAACCCAGACGCGACCGAAAGCAATGTCAGTGCGCCAATAATCGCACCCCAAACCAGCATCACCGCCGGGCTTTTCAATACGGCCTGAACGCTCGTAATCATTGCGGTCACGCAGTCCACATTTTTATCCAACAGGAGCGGCATCGCCATCACTGTGATGCAATAAAGCACTGTCGCAATCACGCCGCCGACGAGGGTTCCAACAGCGAGGAATGCCATGCCTTCGCCGGTCGTAAATATCGATGTGAGCAGGTGATCAAATGATCGGTAGCCGTGGCTTTGCACGGTCAATGCAAGGATCAAACGGAACTGGTAGGCCCAAATCCAAAATACAAACAACACCACGAACGACATCCAGGCAAATTCCCGGCGCTGTTGCCGGAAAATGACGAGGAAGATGTCAGACGCGCTGAAGGCTTCGCCCTGTTTATATCGCCGGGACATCTCATACAGGCCAGCCGCAAGGAATGGCGCGACAAGCGGAAACCCGATACCAGCTGCGATCACAATCCATATCTGGTCGAAAACGGTGAACCCAGCCAGAAGCACCAAACCGAAAAGCGCATAAATCAGGCCGAAAAATAAGCTCAATGCAGGTCGTCGCCTAATGTCCCGCAGGCCATCCAGCAACGCTGCCTTTACGTCATCGAAAGTCGCCGCTTGAACAGTAAGACGGATCGGTTGCGTCTCGGTAATTTCGCCCTGTCGTGCTTGCATAACAATGCTCCCACAACGGATGCTAACGGGAGCACAGAACCACTGAAAATCATCTGAAGTAGGCGCGAGCTTAAGGCAGGTGACAGACCAGAACTCTTTTTAGCCCTTAGTCGAAGTCGGCAACAGGTGTTTCCCGTCTTTCAGCAGAGGCGTCGCAGGCCCAAAATCGCCGATCGGCAGCGTGTGCGTCAAAAGCCCGATATCCTCCCGCCAAAGATGCATGGCGCATCCAGGCGGCTCATAGGCAATGGCGAGCGATGCGCCAGCCGTTGTATCGAACGCAAACGGGTATGAAACGCTAGGGGCGACACAGGCTAGAACAGGGCCGCACATGCCAGTAATCGTACGATGATTATGGCCCGCAATAATACGAAGCACATTCGTGCGGCCAGCCAGCAACGCCGATAAAGCATCCGCACCGCCAAGGCCGCTCGTACCAAACCCCGGCAATCCACACGGGAAAGGCGGGTGATGAAGCGCGATTATGGCCGGCATGTTCGCCGCCGCGTCCAGCGCCGATTCAAGCCATTTCAAACGCGCGGCGCAAAGTTCGCCACTGCTTTCGCCAGGAATAACAGAATCGCAGGCGATAACGCGTATTGGGCCAGCGTCAAAAGTGTAGTGAATGAAGTCTGCGGGGCCATCGCCTTCCGGCAACCAAGCGAAATCCTTGAACGCAGCGCGCATATTGGCGCGGTCATCGTGGTTGCCTGGAATGGCGTAGAGTGGCGCATCCAAGTCCTGCAGAACCTCTAGCGCCAAAGCATATGCGGCCGGTGCCCCGTGATGGGCAAAATCACCTGTGTGGATCACCACATCGGCGCGCGCCGTGTTCACAGCAGCGACGGCAGCGCGCAGCCCCGCCTCCGTATCGGATAGACCGTACGCGATTTCGCCCGGCGGCAGCATGTGGCTATCTGATATCTGAGCAATCAGCATTTGGTGGCCTCAATGTTGCGCCGGATCAGGCTATGCACGCCCGGTGCGGCTGGATTTCAGGAAACTCACACATACGACGGCAATGGCAAGCAAGGGTGCCACGCCATAGTTGACGACATCCCAGTCAAACGCGTTCAGCAAATGGCCAGACGAGAGCGCAGCCGTTGCAACGGTTGCGAAGATCAGGAAGTCATTGAAGCCTTGCACTTTGGCGCGTTCTTCCGGGCGATAGGTATCGGTCAGCAAGGTTGTCGCGCCGATGAACATGAAATTCCAACCGACGCCGACAAGCAGCAAACCAGCCGTGAAGTTGGCGAATTCAATGCCGGAGAGATGCGCCGTTACTGCGGCCATCATTAGAACGGCACCGCATAGAATGACATTCAGCGCGCCAAACTTCTTGATGATATCGCCAGTGAAGAACGAAGGCGCGAACATGCCAATGATATGCGCTTGGATCACCCATTTTGAATCTGAAAACTCAAATCCACAGTTCAGCATCGCCAGGGGCGTCGATGTCATCAGAAGCGCCATAACGCCATAGGCGATGAACGCTGCAGTGACAGCGACGGCGCATTTTGGCTGCATCAATATCTGGACCAGCGGTCGGCCCGAGCTCTTGCGCTCCGCCACCGAGAGTTTCGGTATTTGGACGCCCATGAGCATGAAGAAGGAGATGACATACACACCAATCAGCGCAAAATAACTGCCTGCAAATATGGTTGGCGACAGCATGTCCTTAGTCATGTTAGCGAGTTCTGGCCCCAAGAAAGCAGCGAACAAACCACCTGTCATCACCCAGGAAATGGCTTTCGGCTTGAATTCATCAGATGCTGTGTCAGCGGCGGCAAAGCGATAGAAAACAGCGAAGCCATTGAACCAACCAATGACGCAGGCCCCGGCGCATAGCATCCAGAATGAGCCAAGCAGCATGCCATACCCGGCCATGATCGCGCCGATTACGCCAAAGATCGTGCCGAACATGAACCCTGCCCGGCGGCCGATCCGTCGCATCAAGTGGGACGCAGGAATTGTCACCAGCATGACGCCAGCATGATGCGTTGCCAGCGGCAGCGTTTCCCAACCGGGCGCAGGCGTGAGGATCTTGCCGGCCAAAGGACTAGTCGCGATCATCAATGAGGTTCCGGTCATGTAGAGTGCCTGACAGATAGCCAGGATCAGGACATTACGTTTCGCAGGATCGGACAGCACGGGCGGAAAACTTCCAGTTTCGGGGGCGCTTGGCAGACAAATCGCCACAAAACTGGCGACGTCTAGAAAACTTGCACTTCAATCCGTTGAAAGTCGAGGGCGTCAACAACTCCCTCTCCTACAATTGATTCAACGCGATCTTTAGCGATTTGACTGGCAATATCAGAATCAATTTCTGCGTCGCCGCCCCAGTCAATCTGCACCATGTCAGAAAGGTCGGTAATCAACGCGTCGCGGATGAACGGCCTTACCGCATCAATTTCAGCGTCTTTCTTATCTTCTGCAAGGATCATCCGCGTCCACAGCGTATATTTGCGGGCGGGTATAAAGTCCCGGATCGCTGTCACGTAGACGGCGTCCATCTAATAGAACTCACGCCCATCTTCCGTTGTATCCGGGCGCGGCATGCCACCGGGGCCAACGGGGCCTTCATTCTCACCCCGAACTTCTTTTGAAACTTCGGTGACGTTGGCACGCTCGCCTTGTTGAGCGTCCGTAGGGGCTGCGAACAGCATCACGGCGACCAGAACGACAGCAGGTAGGGCGCGTTTCCAAAACATGGGGCAGACTATCTGTCGCTCATGGTGCAAGAATGATTAACGCCGCGCCGCTAGTCCGCACATTCCCTAGAATCTTAGCGCATCTCTACTGATTTTATTGCAGCGGCCACTCCTTCATGCGTGAAGACCGGCAATGAACGCAGGCCATTGGCGCAAGCGAAGGCCGCTGGCACATCTAGCTCTGGATAGGTCACATCCGGGTTGGGCTATGGCCATTCGCGCCTGTCCCACCATTCCAAGCGGTAATATCCGGTTGGATAGCGGCGGGCTTCCGCATAAAGCGCTTGCGCTTCTATCGCATCCTTCTGGCCTACGATTGTTGCGTGAGCCGGTTCTGCAGCAAGCTCTGCATCCGGCAGGAGAGCATGTGGCAGAAAGACTTCGAACTCCGCATAGGCCGCCAAGTGACCCATCCCATGCTGTGCGGCATCGGCCCATGCCGCATCCCCGGTGTAGCGGTTCAGCAGATTGAAGAACCGGGTTGCGGCCATGTTTTCGTCCAGATGTCGCACCGGTGTTTTGAACACACCGAATGCTTCTGCAGTTGGTGGGGCCGTGCGGTACCCACCGCCCTCGACCCGGAAGGTCTGCGCGACAAATGCTCCTGTCTCCACAGCCAGATCAAGCCAGCGCCGTTCGTCCGTTGCTCGATATAGCGCCAACGCAGCATCCCCCATGGCGACACTATCCCCAAGATATGCCGCACCCGGTGTTGCGGACCCGTGGCCAAATCCACCGCCCTGCAAGCGTCGGGTTTCAACTGCCCAGCTGGCGGCCTGCACAGATGCTTCTAGCCATTGTTTCTCTCCAGAAACATCCGAAAGCAGCGCTAAGGCGGCAGCGGCCCAGCCGTTCTCCCGCGCATATTGGTTCTTATCCATACGCGGTTGGCGTGCCACCGCAGTGCGGGCTGCGGCGGAAAGCGAATAGAAGAATTTGCCGTCCGTTTCAGCATCCAGATCTGCATCCTGGCTGGTGTAGAATGCGCCATTCGGGCCGCGCATCCGGTCTGTCAAGTAGTCCGCAATGGCCTTGGCACTGGCCAGATCGCGGGGATCGCCCCAAGCCGGAAAGGCAAGCGCATACAGGCGAATATCATCCGTTTGGCTCTGCATGATTTTCTCGAAATGGGGGGAGGACCAATCAACCTTGTCCGAATACTGATAGAGGCCACCCCATACAGGATCGATTAGCATACGAGACCCATCCAGCGATTTTTGTGCGACAGCGCGGTAGCGCTCATCGCCGCGCCTGGCTTGGTGGATCGCCCATTCAATCGCTGGCGCATTAATGAAACGATGGACTTGGCCGAAACCGCCATTCACGTCGTCATGAGCGTTGAAATAGATTGTCTCCAGAAGCGCGCGCTGCTCCACCGTCAGGCTATGCGCGCCTTCTGCCCCATCAGGAGAAAGCGATAGGTTGGGCAGTGGCGCGGGATCATCGAGAACAGTCTTTATATCAATCATGAACCGCGCTTTTTCCCGGTACCCACGACGCACCAGGATTTCCGCACCCTTCGCATCAAACATAATCGTGGCGGGCCAGCCGAAGCGTTCATAGCGGTGGGAGATATCTGGGCGCTCGTCCTGTTCTACACGGACAGGGATGAAGTGCTTTAGAACTTTGGCGCCAACTTCAGGGTCCCGGTAGGTGGTGCGCTCCATAACATGGCACCAATGGCACCAATCGGCACCCAGATGCAGCAGGACAAACTTGTTCTCGCGTGCGGCTTCCTCGAATACGGCTTTACTCCAGGTTCGCCGCTCAATCGGCCCCCGGTCGGGTGCTGCAAGCGCTGAATGCGGCAGGATGAAAGCGATCAGCAGGAGGGCGAAGGCGCGCATATGAATTCCCCGAGTGTTTCAGCCAGTAGACGCACCCTATACGTCGCGCTTAACACGGAGGATCAGGTTTGCCGGAGCCGGGCTTCACGATTGGCGGTATAAATCGCCGCTGCTGCAATCAACGCCGCGCCGATCCAGGTCCACATATCCGTGCTTTCGCGGAATACGAACCATCCAACCAAGGCCACCGTTGGCAGGCGCAGGAAATCAAAAGGCTGCAACAGCGAAGCGTCACCAACCGCAAGTGCGCGGCTGATGCCATAGATATTGATGACCGCGCCAACGCCCAAAGTCACGATCCAAAGCCAGTCATTGCCGGTTGGCCATTCCCAGAAATACAGTGCTGGAAGCAGCGACAACGGTAATGGCAGCAGGGATAGATACAGCGTTATCAATGCCGGATTTTCTGTGGCGGAAAGCTTCTTGCCGGTGATGACGACGCCAGCAAACGTAATAGCAGCCAACAGCACGACCAACGCGCCAAGGTTCAATGCTTCAGCGTCCGGCCTCGTCATGATCAGCACGCCTATGAACCCAAACGCAACGGCGGCCGCGCGCCGCCACCCAAATCGTTCACCCAGCACTATCCAAGCGAGCAGTGTGACAAACAAAGGTGTTGTGAATGATAGCGCCGTCGCCTCAGATAGTGGCAGCAGAATAGCGCCTAAGAACATTGCGACAGACGACGCAAGCATGATCACGGCCCGCAGCCAGAACAGACCCCATCGCTCCGTCTTCAGCCCCGACAGGCCCATGCGCGCGATCCAAGGCAGGAACAGCAGCACCGCCGCCAAATTCCGCCAGAATGAGATCACAAAGACATCGAGATGCGCCGAGAGCTCACGCACGCTCCCGATCATGACTGCAAAGCCAACTGCGGTCAGGCACATCCAAAGTGCAACGCGGATGACCGGGGGGAGTGTGTTCATACTGACTTTCTAAGGGGTTGGTTTCGAAGCTTCAGACCCTGCCCCCAAAGGGGGCGGGAGATCAGGGTAAGAGGGGGCAGCAGCAGAACAAAATAGACCTTAAACCGCAGGATCATCTCCAACACGCACCAGCAGCTTGCCGAAATTCTCGCCCTGGAACAGTTTCATGAATGCATCCGGGGCGTTCTCCAGCCCATCTACAAAATCCTCGCGATAGTTGATTTTGCCCTCTGATATCCACTTGCCCATGCGCGGCAGCGCCTCTGGCCACAGGTGATGGAAGTCATACACCAGGAAGCCCTGCATCCGGGCGCGCATGGGAATGAAGAAACGCGTGTTGCGTGGCACAAGTTCAGGTTCTACCAGATTATATTCCGCAATGCCGCCGCACACAGCGATCCGTGCGCCAAGCGCAAGGTTCCGCGTGATGGCGTCATATACGGCACCGCCGACGCTTTCGAAATACACATCAACACCGCCTGGGCAGTGCTTCTGCAACCCAGCGTCCAAATCATCCGTTTTGTAATTGATGCACGCATCGAAACCGAGCTCGTCCACCACATACGCGCATTTGGCAGGTGAACCGGCAATGCCGACAACGTGGCAGCCCATGATCTTGGCGATCTGCCCAACAATGGCACCGACAGCGCCAGATGCCGCAGAAACAACCACTGTCTCACCCGGCTTTGGCTCACCGACGTGCAGCAAGCCAAAATAGGCTGTCATCCCTGGCATACCGAGCACGCCATTGGCCGTCGAGATGGGTGCAATAGCTGGGTCAATGACGCGCAGACGCTCCAGCGGCGGCAAAGAATATTCCTGCCAGCCAAGCGTGCCTTCAACGATATCGCCAACTTTGAAATCTGGGTGCAGGGACTGCACGACTTCGCCGACACCTCCGCCAGTCATGACCGCATCAATTTCCACATTGGCCGCATAGCCCGCGACCGCGTTCATCCGCCCGCGCATATACGGGTCGAGCGACATCACAATCTGGCGGACGAGCACCTGGCCGGGTTGCGGCTCCGGCAACGGCGCTTCTTCAAGGCGGAAATTGTCCGGGGAGGCCATGCCGTTCGGACGATTGGCGAGAACGACGCGGCGGTGGGTTTTGGGCAAGCTCATGGGTTCAATTTAGCCTTTCAGGCCGGAAAGTTTGGCAAAATTCACCAGTTCATCGATATGGGCTTGTGGGTTTGGCAGATCAGAATCAATCGTGCGGAAACTGACATGGCTCATGCCCATGTCTTCCCAGGATTTGAGGTCTGCTTCCCATGCGGCCTCACCACGGTTCCAGTGATGCAGCGTCGCGTTCATGCTGAAGGTCGCTGGGTCCCGGTCATATTCGGCCTGCCATTGCCTGATGCGGCCAAGGATGCGACGGGTCTCGTCATCAGGCTCTGAACGTGGGTTCAGGGAATAGCCGTCCCCCAGACGCACGGCGCGCTCAATGGCTTTGTCCGCGAAGGCGCCAATGAAGATGGGGATGGGCTGCTGGATCGGCTTTGGGTTGATGCCCATATCCTCGATCTGATGGAAATCGCCCTGGTAGTTGATGGTTTCCTCAGTCCAGAGCTTCCGCATCACGTCAATTTGTTCTTCAAACAGGCGCGCGCGGGTTTTGAAGTTGGCACCGAGGCCCTGATATTCCTCCGGGCTCCAGCCAATGCCGCAACCGAGACGCAGGCGGCCGCCAGAGAGGACATCAACCTCCGCAGCCTGCTTCGCCACCAGCGGCGCTTGGCGTTGCGGCAAGACCAATACAGCGGATGCAAACGTGATCCGGCTCGTTAGCGCGCTCGCATAGGCGAACAGCGTCAACGGCTCATGGAAGGTTTTCTTGATGGTGTAATAGTGCGCCCAGGGTGCGCCTTTGGCTTCCTTGTTGCAAAGCACGTGGTCAATACAAAGCACATGGTCGTAGCCAAGATCTTCCGCCGTCTGGAAGAAGTCTTTGACCATCGACATATCGTCGCCGATTTCGGAATGGGGGAATACGCAGCCGATTTTCATTGAATGACGCTCCTATTCAGCCGCAACAGCGGCGCGTTCCCAGGCAAACGCCAGAAGCGCATCGTCGGCGACAGGCTGGATCGGCGTGAAGTCACGATGCGCAATCCATTCCTCCCGGTTGAACTTGGTGATGTGATTGGTGACGGCGCAGAGCGTCAGGTAAACGATCTTACGCGGATAAGGCGTGATGTTTGGTGGGCTGGCGTGCACCAGGTTCCCGTGGAACATAATGACGGATCCTGCTGGCCCTGTCGGTGCAACGATGCCGCCTTCGTCCGCCAGCTTGCTGACTTCTGCTTTATCCAGCGTCCACAACGGGTATGAGGTGGTGGAAAGGTCATGCCCCGCTTCCAGAACGCCAGCCTTGTGACTTTTTGGGATAAACATGAGCGCGCCATTGATCGGCATGACTTCATCCAAGAACACAGCGATGTTCATGGCGCGCGGTTCGGGCATGCCGTCATCCCGATGCCAAGTGCCGAAGTCCTGATGCCATTGCCACATATCACCATCGAACGCTGCTTTGGCGTTGATTTTGAACTGGTGCATGTAGAGATCATCGTCGAGGAGCTGCGACACAGGCTCGATCAAACGTGGATGGGCACCGAGGCGCCGGTAAGCCTCATTATAAGTGTGAGCGGCAAAGGCCGTGCGCGGCGCGCCAGAGCTTTCGCGCCATACTTCCTTACGATCCTCAGCGTAGATGCCCTCGGCCTCGCTCGCCAGCAGCGCCATCTCTTCTTTGGAGAAGCAGCTGGGGAGGAACAGATAGCCTTCGCGGTCAAATTCTTCCAATTGGGCGTCAGTCAGCAACATCGGATAGGTTCCTTCCCGGTAAGGCGACGATAAGGTTGCGTGTGTTATATCGCGATTATGACCGCTAGGGGAGACTGTACAGCCATGCCACATTCCATTGAGTTCTTGTTCGATGTCGGCAGCCCAACCGCATACCTCGCCTGGACCCAACTGCCGGGCCTGGCAAAGCGCACGGGTGCAGAGATCAAGCTAACGCCGATTCTACTGGGCGGACTGTTCAACGGCTCTGGCAATCATTCGCCAGCCGTTGTTCCGGCAAAACGCAGCTACATCGCCGCGGATTGTGCGCGCTTCGCTGAACGCTTCGGCGTACCATTCCATCAGAACCCGCATTTCCCGGTGAACACCCTGATGGCGATGCGCGCAATTGCCGGCGCAGACCTTGAAGGTGCGATGGATGTTGTCGCCGCTGCAGCCTTTGAAGCCATGTGGATAGACGGCGTTAATCTTGGCGATCCAACGGAGTTGGAAACCTTCGCCAACAAATCTGGCATCGGCATAGACGCAATTGCCGGCTGGATCACCAGCGACACCGCGAAGGCCCATCTTCGCGCGAACACAGACAACGCCGTCCAGCGCGGCGCATTCGGCGCACCAACCTTCTTTGTCAATAACGAAATGTTCTTTGGCCAAGACCGGCTGGATTGGGTTGAGGCGGCGGTCGCCTGAATAACACGGCCTAGAAAACCCAGCAGGGCATGCCATACTCCCGGCAACCAGACACCGGGAGCATCAAAGATGCCAGACTATATTCCGCCAGCAATCGACTGGGTCCGCGAGCAAGTTGAGCTTTATGAAGGCAGCGGCGGTACAGAAGGCACGACGCTGCGGGAAACCGGCCTGCCTTGTATTATCGTCACCCATCTTGGCGGTAAAACCGGCGGCATCCGCAAGATTCCACTGATGCGGGTTAAAGTTGACGACAGCTATGTGCTGGTTGGCTCCTATGGCGGGCGGGAGAAAAACCCGGTCTGGGTCTATAATCTCCGCGCCAATCCCGATGTTGATATCCGTGACCGAACGGAAGTCACCAAAATGCGCGTCCGCGAAGTTGCCGACGGTGCCGAACGCGACCGGCTTTGGGCCGCCAGCGCAGAAGCCTTCCCCTCATACAATGACTATCAGGCCAAGACGGACCGCAAGATCCCAGTCTTCGTCGCCGAACCTGTCTGAGCCCATGGGTGCCGGCGCATTCACCTTTGATCATGTGCATCTGGTGAGCGCTGATCCCCATGCCGCCGCTGCTTGGTATCAAGCTCACTTCGGCGCAGAAATTACCGCCGATACGGTGGCCCGTGGCGCACCGCAAATATTCCTATCGCTGGGTGGTGCAGTGCTTTTAATCCGGGGCGAGCGCCCTGGTGAGGCACTGAAGCCTGCGCCAAATTTTGAGGACCGGGGCGATTTCTCCAGCCATAACCGCTGGGGTGTCGACCACTTCGGTTTTCTCTATCAAGGCAATCTGGCCGCATTCTGCGCGAAGCTAGAGGCGGATGGCGTCCGGCTTTCAGTACCGCTGAAATCAGGCGTAGGCGGCCTCAAACTTTGCTTTGTGGAGGGGCCGGACGGCGTCAACATCGAACTGATGCAACGCTGAAGCAGCCTGTCCAAATACGCTACCAACCTAAATCCTTTCTGACCTTGACGAAGGTTTCCAGCGATGCTTCATGGTCGCCTGTAAAGCGAAGGCAGAAGTGCTCTACGCCAGCATCTGCATATGCTTGCATGAGCTTTGCAGCACCGACAGCCGGACCAGCGTAACAAGCTTGTCGCTTCTTCAGCACATCTGGGCGGGCACCGTAATAGCTACCCAGAAACGCATCGAGCCGCTCACCAGCTTTCTCTTCGTCCTCGCCAATGGACAGCGTTAGGTAGAGCGCGCCTGCGATCCCGCTTGGGTCACGGCCTTCCGCCACCGCCAGCGCATCAATTTCCTGGCGCCGCTCAGCCCACTTGGCCGGGGGGGTGTCGATTGGGAACCAACCATCAAAGTGCCGGGCGATCCGTTTGAGCGCAGGCGTGACGGATCCACCGGCCCAAATCGGCGGTCCGCCCTTCTGCAAAGGCTCCGGCCCAAGCGTGCTCTCAGATACCTCCCAACGTCCGGACCATGTGACCGGCTCACCCGACCAGAGCGCGCGGGCCAATTGCAGGCCCTCCAGCATCCGCCCAACGCGTTTCTCGAACGGGACACCGCAGGCCTCGAACTCAGCCCGGATATTTGGCACGTCCGTCGCAATGCCAATGCCCAGGATCAAGCGTCCGTCGCTTGCTTGGTCCAGCGTCGCCGCCTGATGCGCCAGCAGCACGGGATTGCGCAGAACCGGCAGCAATACAGCCGTTCCCAACTGCACATGCTTCGTCCGCCCAGCGACTGCTGCGAGCATGGTCAGCGGTTCATGGCGCGGGCGAGCGAGGACGGAATCGCCGATCCATACGGAATCATATCCAAGGCCTTCCGCTTGCTCCGCTAAAGCCAACAGGGGTTGGGCGTCCGGCCTGTCCTCCATCACGGCTTCGCGGGTGGGTAATAGATATCCGACTTTTGGGGCCATTGGGCGCTCCTGATAGATAGCATTCAGCGTTCGCTTGAAGTATGGTCACGGAATACGCGCACCGGAAGAGGGAAGCTGGTTTGATGCCAGCGCCGCCCCCGCGACTGTATCGGTTGAAGCGTCTGATCCATTCTGCCACTGGCCTCGTCTAGGCTGGGAAGGCGGGTCAGGCAAGGCCGGAGCCAGGAAACCTACCGGAGCGCATCACCGATGAAGCCGTGCGGCGGGCGCGGCTATGGGAGCGATAAGCCTGTGACGGGTTTTCTGTCGTGAATTGGGCCGAACCGGCGATCTGGGCGCGTAATCCGCCCAAGGTCACGCTTGTGCTTGGCGGCGCGCGGTCTGGCAAAAGCCGCCATGCTGAACGGCTGGTGGAAGCCCAAGGTGGCGGTATCTATCTGGCCACCGCCGAAGTGCGCGACTTAGAAATGCGGGCGCGAATCGACCTCCACCAATCCCGGCGCGGCGATAGTTGGCGGACAGTTGAAGAACCCTTGGCCATTGCGGACATCATCGCCAGCACTGACGCCCCCGTACTTGTCGACTGCATGACGCTTTGGCTCTCGAACCTGATGGAGCAGGAACGGGACATCGCTACCGAAACCGATGCGCTGATCAACGGCTTCACCAGCGCAAAACACCCAATTGTTCTGGTGGCAAATGAGGTCGGTCTTGGCATCGTACCGATGAACGCCCTTGCCCGCCGCTTCCGGGACGAAGCCGGGCGCTTAAACCAAGCCATGGCCGAAATTGCTGGCCACGTTGTTTTTTTAGCGGCCGGATTGCCGCTTTCCTTTAAGGACCCATCATGACCCTGCCGCAAAAAATCCCCGTCACCGTTGTCACTGGCTTCCTGGGCGCTGGAAAATCAACGCTCCTGGCGCATCTTGCAACGAACGCCAAAGGCAAGCGCCTGGCGTTTCTGGTGAATGAATTTGGCGACATGGGTGTGGATGGCGAAGCGCTTGCCTGCGCTATTCCGGATTGCGAAGCGGAAGACATGATTGAGCTGGCGAATGGTTGCATCTGCTGCACGGTCGCGGACGATTTCCTGCCCGCGATGCAGGCGCTGATCGACCGCCCAAACCCGCCCGATCACATCATCATCGAAACATCTGGGCTGGCGCTGCCAAAGCCGCTGCTGCAGGCATTCCAATGGCCAGAAGTCCGTAGCCGCACGACCGTAGACGCCGTCGTCGCCGTCGCCGACGCCCCAGCCGTTGCAGCCGGGACATTCGCCTGGGATGTTGGTGCGGTAGACGCCCAACGCGCCGCCGACCCATCACTCGACCATGATGCACCCCTGGCGGAATTGTTTGAAGATCAGATGGCTTCTGCGGACATCGTGCTGGTGAACAAGACTGACTTGGCCGACGCCGCCACCCTTGCTCGCGCTGAAGCTGCGATCACCGCCGCAGCACGTGGCCGCGCGCCTCGTCTTGCCCGCACATCCATGGGCGCGATTGATCCTGCCGTCGCACTCGGTCTTGGTGTCGGTGTTGAGGACGATGTAGCCGCCCGCCCATCCCACCATGACCACGAAGACGACCACGAGCATGATGACTTCGAAAGCATCACGGTCGCGCTCCCAACCGCTCTAGAGACACCCGAAATGCTTAAGACCAGGATTGAGACGCTGCTGGCGGAACTGCCAGATGTTCTCCGCGTCAAGGGTTTCGCGGATGTGGCTGGCAAGCCTATGCGGTTGCAGGCGCAAGCCGTAGGCCGCCGGGCCGCCGTTCATTATGACCGGCCCTGGCAGAATAATGAGGCACGCGCCAGCCGAATTGTCGTGATTGGCCTGCATGGATTCGATGAAGCCCGCGCCGCAGCGATCCTTGGTGGTGAGGCCCAGTAATGCACTTACTACTGTCCGCCGGCCCGCCGGAGGACGATCCAGATGCTGCCGTAGACCTTGGTCAGACGCCGGCACCGCTGCTGTTCCTGTCCGCCGCGGATACGGACTTGGCGCTGTTTGCGGGTGCCCAGCGACGGCTGACGGATACCGATGCCGATTGGCCCGCACTTCGCGCGGCCAACCTGATGGCGCTCGCCCATAATCTATCCGTCGATACATATATCGACCGCATGGGCGACGCCGCCCGCGTGATCGTCGTGCGCTTGCTTGGTGGGCGCGGATACTGGAGCTATGGCGTGGACCAGTTTTCCGCGTTGGCCAATGAAACCGGCGCGGCAATCGCCTTCCTACCTGGCGACGAAAAGCCGGACGGTGAATTAAAGGCACTTTCCACCATATCAGATGCCGACTGGGATCGGCTTTGGGGGTACCTGAAGGAAGGCGGCCCCGCAAACGCTGAAGCGCTGGTTGAGACTATGGCAGGGTTGGCGGGATTGGCTGACGTCTCACCCGCGGTACCGGAAGCTTTGCCTCGGGCAGGTTTGTACCGGCCCGCTGTCATCCCCCCTCGCCCTGATCCCTCTCCCCCCGTCGGGGGGCGAAGCGACCCTCACGATAGCCTTCTCTTTTTGAACCCTCTCCCCCCAACGGAGGGAGAGGACAGGGTGAGGGGGGATGACAGCAACAACACACAAACCCGTCCCATCATCCCAATCCTTTTCTATCGCGCCCATGTCGCCGCCGGTAACACCGCAGCTGTGGACGCCCTGGCAAACGCCCTAAACGCCGCCGGCCTTGAACCACAGCCAATCTATCTCGCAGGCCTAAAAGATCCGGCAAGCCAAGCCTTCCTAGCCGAAACCTTCGCGCGCACCCCGCCAGCAGCCATCCTATGCGGCCTGGGCTTCGCCGCCCGTCAGAGCGGCGGTGCGGACCAATCTTCTCCGCTCGATCAAGCTAATGCGCCCATTCTACAAATCGTCTTTTCTGGCGGGGCAGAAGCCGCATGGCGTGAAAGCGCCCAAGGCCTCGGCCCCCGTGATGTCGCAATGCATGTGGCCCTACCTGAACTGGATGGCCGCATTTTGACGCGCGCCGTGTCATTCAAATCCGCTCCCCTAGCGGACAGCTTGGTTGAATGTCCAATTTCCCGCTATGAGCCCCTGCCCGACCGTGCACAATTTGTCGCCAAACTAGCGCGAGCATGGGCAATATTGCGCGAGACGCCTGTTGCAGACCGGCGCGTCGCCATCGTTGTCGCCAATTATCCAGTGCAGGCCGGACGTGTCGCCAATGGCGTCGGCCTCGACACACCAGCCAGCGTCGCCCGCGCGCTCAGCGATTTGGGCAATGCCGGATACGCAATTTCCGATGCTCCCGCCAACAGCACAGGCCTGATGGCTGCACTGGCAGAAGCCCCGCCTGAACGCCTACCGCTCGCCACATATCTCACGGCGTATCATGCCATCCCTGAGGAGGCCCGTGCCAAGATTGAGGCGCGCTGGGGACAGCCGGAGAATGATCTATTATTTGACGCCTCCACAGCCGCGTTCAGGGTCAATTTCCATCGCTACGGCAATGCCTCCGTCGGCGTGCAGCCCAGCCGAGGGTATGAGCTGGACCCAAACGAAACCCACCACGACCCAGCCCTACCGCCGCCCCATGGTTACCTGGCGTTTTATATCTGGCTGCGAGAAGCGTACGACGCCCATGCAGCCATTCACTTCGGCAAGCACGGCAATATGGAATGGCTGCCAGGAAAAGCATTGGCACTTTCCGCCGCGTGTTTCCCCGAGGCTGTATTCGGTGCCATGCCACATATCTATCCGTTTATCGTAAATGATCCAGGTGAAGGCGCGCAGGCCAAACGTCGGTCCGCCGCCGTCATCATTGACCACCTCACCCCGCCGATGGCGCGCGCCGGTGCGGAAGGTCGGCTTGGCCAGATTGAGGCACTGGCGGATGAATATTTCGCCGCCGCCGGCATGGATCGTCGCCGCCTTAAGCCAATCGCCGACAAAATCCGGGACCTCGCAGCCGACGCCGGGCTAGACGCTGACGCCCAAGTCACCGACGAAGACGATGATGCCGCCGCTGTATCTAAATTGGACGCAGCACTCTGCGACATCAAACTTCTGCAAATCCGGGATGGCTTGCACATATTTGGCAAGTCCCCGGGCGGACCAGAACGGATAGGCTTGATCTCCGCCCTCGCCCGAGCGCCAAGGGGCGATGGAGCATCGAATATCTCCATATTGCGCGCGCTTGCCCATGATCTGGCGCTTGGTGAAGACCCGCTGACAGCAGACCCAGCCGCCAAATGGTCCGGCCCGCGCCCAAATATCCTGGCGCAACAAATTGAGCGACCTTGGCGCACAGTCGCTGACGCGATTGAAAGACTGGATGCGCTATCCAACGCATTGATTTCGGGTACCGTTCAGCCAGACCCAAACTGGACCGCGACCATCGCCGTGCTTGAAAACGTTGAAACTGTGCTGGCACCCGCCATCGACGCATCAGGTACTGCTGAAACCACCGGCCTACTGGCCGCACTGGATGGCCGCTTCATCGAACCCGGCCCCGCCGGTGCTCCAACACGTGGCCGCCCGGATGTACTGCCAACGGGCCGGAACTTCTTCTCGCTCGATCCCCGCGCCTTACCCACCCCAACGGCTTGGACTCTTGGCCACCGCTCCGCTGCGATGCTGGTCGAACGCTTTGTGCAAGATCATGGCGACTGGCCGAAAGCATTGCTGGTCACCTGCTGGGGTACGGCCAATATGCGCACTGGCGGTGATGACTTAGCGCAGGCCCTTGCGTTGCTTGGTGTAAAGCCTGAATGGGACCAAGCCAGCGGTCGCGTAACTGGTATAACGCCAGTCCCGCTATCAGCCCTTGGCCGACCGCGCGTGGACGTGACATTGCGGGTGTCCGGCCTGTTCCGAGACGCCTTTCCATCCCAGATCACGTTGTTCGATCAGGCTGTGCGCACCGTAGCCGCACTGGACGAACCGCATGACCAGAACCCGATAGCCGCTGCCGTCACGGAGGAGACCGCAAAGCTGGAAGCGGCGGGCGCTCTGCCCAAGCAAGCGACCCGCCGGGCCGCATGGCGCGTGTTCGGCGCGATGCCAGGGGCATATGGCGCTGGCCTGCAAGCGCCCATGCAATCGGGCCACTGGAACAGCAGGGAAGACTTGGCGGTGCTCTGGCGTACATGGGGCGGATACGCTTACGGCGGCGGCGAGGGCGAGGCCGCAGGCGAAGCCCTGGAGCAACGGCTGAAGCAGACTGAAGGCGTCGTGCAAAATCAGGATAACCGCGAGCATGATCTGCTCGATAGCGACGATTATTTCCAGTTTGAGGGCGGTGCGGCGGCTGCAATTGAAGCTGCACGTGGCGAAGCGCCGGCCATCTACCACATGGATCATAGCCTTCCGGAGCAGCCCAAAGCGCGGTCTTTGGAGGAAGAGCTTGGCCGCGTCGTCCATGGCCGCGCTGCCAATCCACGCTGGATCAAGGGCGTCATGCGGCACGGCTACAAGGGCGCCTTCGAGATGGCGGCGACGGTTGATTACCTGTTTGGCTTCGCAGCGACAACCAATGCCGTTGGCCCACACCATTTCGACGCTTTATTCCAAGCCTATCTGGAAGACACAGAAGTCCGGGCTTTCATTGAGCGCGAAAACCCGGCAGCCCTCGCGGAGATGGCCGCACGTTTTCAGGACGCCATCGACCGCGATCTCTGGCGGCCCCGCCGGAACTCACGCTATGAAACGCTGCAAGACATCAGGAGCGCCCTATGACTGACGCCAAACGCCCCCCCAATCCCGACGACACAGAAGCCAATACACGCGCGGACGAAAAATCCCGCAAGCGCAAAGCTGCTCGCGATAAAATGCTGGCAACGAAGACTATCGAAAAAGGCTTGCTGATCGTCCATACGGGCAAAGGCAAAGGCAAGTCCACTGCTGCCTTTGGGCTGGCACTTCGCGCACTTGGCCGCGACAAACGGGTTGGTGTTATTCAGTTCGTGAAGGGTGTGTGGGAAACTGGCGAGCGTGAGGCGCTGCGCCGGTTCGAGCCGCAGATTGAAATCAAAGCCATGGGCGAAGGCTTTACCTGGGACACCCAGGACCGCGCCCGCGATATCCGCGCTGCCCGCCAGGCCTGGGAAGAAGGCAAGCGCATGCTGAGCGACCCCAGCTACGACATGGTCATCCTAGATGAGCTTAATATCGTGCTGCGCTATGATTATTTGGAGCTAGACGATGTGCTCGCCGGCCTGGCCAGTCGGCCCCCCATGCAGCATGCCGTTGTCACAGGCCGAAATGCCAAAGAACAGCTCATTGAGGCTGCAGACCTGGTCACCGAAATGACCCAGATAAAGCACCCGTTCCGCTCAGGCGTGAAGGCGCAGATTGGGATAGAGTTTTAGGCGGCCCGTTATCGATCTTCGCGGCCATGCCAGCCGCGGACGATTAATATACCACCATCAGTTTGACGGTAACGAATTATATATCCGCCATCGCCAAACGGAACGATGATTTCACGGAAAGCGATACTCGCAGCATAAGGACGGCCTTTTTGCGGAAAAGACTTTAGTGATTCAGCTGCGGAATAGATCAAATCAACTGCACGCGCCGCAGCTTTTTGGTTATGTGTCCCAATAAACACATGTAGCCGCTGAATATCCTGGAGAGCTGCTCTCGACCAGCGAAGTTCTATCATTTCTTCCGGTCGACGCCGGCTGCGGCACACACTTCATTGACCCATGCTGCAACGTCAGCATCTTCAACATATTCACCCGTAATCTCGTAATGGTGCCATCGCTCCATCGTCAGCTTGTATTCGGCCTCATCTGCTTCCTCAGCTTCAAGGTAGCGGTCAACGGCCTCTTTCATCAGGTAGTGAGGCGTTCGGTCCCGGGTCTCGCCCAAAGCTTTCAGACGCGCTTGTGTTTCGTTATCCAAACGCAGACTTACTGTTGAACTTGCCATTGCATATAGCTCCTCGCACTTTGTCGCACAAAGTATAACAAAATTTATGCGCGTTCGCTACGCCGCAATGAGCAAAAGCGACAACACCAGATGGGTCAGGGAATGGCAGGCTTGGTCTGCGCCGAACAGGAACCAGAAGCTTTGGCGTTCTGGCGTCCACCCAGTCGCGAGACCAATACGGGCTTTGGTAAAATCAATGGAGAAATGCACGACGAAATCAAAAAACGCCAACCACCAGAGAGACGGATTGATGGCAAGCGCAATCGCCAGCGTAAAGGATGCATGGATCGTGCAGTGCATGGCCAGCGGTGCAAGCCAACCGGTAGCCTGCTGCTTCCCGCCAGCCATCCAGCTGTTCTGCAAACAAAATCGGCGAGCAACTTTTTGATTTCAAACAGAATGAAAACCAGGATGATCAACCCAAGCGGCAACTCAATAGCAAGTAATTCTGAAAAGCTGATAGCTGGCTACTGCCCGCCTCATTTCCCCATCTGGCAAGATAACCAGAATTCCGGTTTCAATTGCCCTAATTACAATCAAAAAGCGAGGGGGACAGTAGAGTTGGGACCAATTCGTTATGTTTTACAGCCGGGATGCGCCTTCAATATGCGGTCAGTCGATGCCGGAAATTTCCCAAGCTTACTTGCCGGACGGATCGGTCTGGGGACGAAATCACCGCCGCAGTTCGGACATTTGCCACCGCGCAGCCGATTCTCAACACAATCTGCGCAAAACGTGCATTCGAATGAGCAAATGAGTGCGTCCACAGCATCAGGCGGCAAATCAGCGTCACAGCATTCGCAGTTTGGTTTGAGCAGCAGCATCCGGGCATATCCTAATTCAGCGCCGCTTGATCAGGGCGCGTCAGACCGGCAGGATGCCGCTTTCGCGTTAAAGCGCAACCGCTCAGGATTCTCCGGCCATGGCCCAACCGATACCATTCAACCGCACGTTTGACGCTGAAGCAGGTGAGGTCGTGCAATTAACGCCGCTGCTCCGCCGCGTGACATCCCCTAACCCGTCGATGTTCACCTTCAAAGGTACGAACACTTATATCGTTGGCAAAGGCAAAGTTGGCGTTGTTGATCCGGGCCCTTTATCGCCAGAACACACAGCTGCGATCATGCGCGCTGTCGAGGGCGAAACGGTGACACATATCATCGTGACCCACACCCATAATGACCATTCCCCCGGCGTTCCAGACCTGAAAGCCGCCACTGGCGCACCGACCTACGGCTACGGCCCCCACGGCTTTGGGTCCAGGCGGGACTGGCCTTTTGATTCGCCCGAAGGCGGCGACCGTAATTTCACGCCGGACCACATTGTACCAGATGGCGGCTTGATCGAAGGCGATGGTTGGACGTTGGAAGCACTCTTCACGCCGGGCCACATCTCCAACCACCTGTGCTTCGCACTGCTGCAGGACAACGTGATGTTATCTGGCGACCATGTGATGGGCTGGTCAACCTCCATCGTATCCCCGCCCGATGGCGACATGAATGACTATATGGCCAGCCTTCGCCGAATGCTGACCCGGAATGAAACCACATATTATCCGGGCCACGGCGGCCCGATTGATGACCCAAAGAGTTTCGTTCAAGCCTTCATCGACCACCGGGAGGCCCGCGAAGACCAGATCCGCCAGTGCCTTTCGGGCGGTGCCATGACGATCCCTGCCATGGTGAAGGTGATGTATGCGGACGTTGATGAAAATCTACACCGCGCGGCAGGACGATCCGTATTGTCCCACCTTCTTGCCATGTGGGAACGAGACGAGGTTGCCTGCCCGGATTCACCACCTGGCCCCGATTCAACATATCGGCGCGCCTAAACCTAAACCCACATCAATCCCGATACTTGAGGAAATATTATGAGCGAAGACAGTGTTCTCTATGAGAAAGAAGGCCGCGTCGTCACCTGGACGATCAACCGCCCTGACATCCGCAATGCCGTATCCGCGCCAGAAGTCGTCGCGCGCTTCGAAGAAATTGCAGAAATGGTCGCCAAAGACCACGACGTATCCTGCGTGATTCTGACAGGCGCTGGCACGGCGTTCTCATCCGGCGGTGATGTCAAAAACATGGCAGAGCGCGCGCCTGAAATGCAGAAGCAGCCCTTCGCAACGCGCCATTGGTATCGTGAAGGCATTCAGCGCATTCCGCTGGCGCTGGACAAAGTCGAAGTGCCGATTATCGCTGCCGTGAACGGCCACGCCATTGGTGCCGGATGCGATCTGGCCATGATGTGCGATATCCGGATCGCTGCGGACTCCGCCCAGTTTGGCGAAGTGTTCGTGAACTTGGGCATTATCCCGGGTGACGGCGGATCCTGGTACCTGCCACGCTTGGTTGGCCGCTCCAAAGCATTTGAGATGACATTTACTGGTGACGTAATCGAAGCCGAAGAAGCAAAGGATATCGGCCTGATTTCCCATGTGGTGCCTTTCGATGACCTGATGGACGCTGCACGCAAGATGGCGACCAAAATCTCCCGCAAGCCCCCAGAAGCACTGCGCATGACCAAGCGTCTGCTGAAGGAAAGCGAATTCCAGCGTTTGGATACGGCGCTTGAAATGGCCGCTGGCATGCAGGCCTTGGCACAGGCGACCAAGGACCATCAGGAAGCGGCGAATGCGTTTGTTGAAAAGCGCCGCCCCGAATTCAAGGGCGAGTAGCAGCACCCCATGCCAAGCTTCAAAACCATCGACGACATAGACTTTCTCGGCAAAACCGTTCTGGTACGGGTGGATTTCAACGTACCCGTCCAGAACGGCAAAGTGACGGACGCGACCCGGATTGAACGGGCGCTGCCGACCATCCGCGCACTGACGGTTAAGGGCGCACGCATAGTGTGCCTTTCCCATTTCGGTAGGCCGAAAGGGCAACCGAACGCGGATATGTCACTTCGCCCTATTGCAGACAGCCTGGCGGAGGCGCTTGGCAAGCCCGTCGCCTTTGCTGGTGATTGCATTGGGGCAGAGGCCGAAAGCGTCGTCGCCGGGCTGGCGGAAGATGGCGTGGCGTTGATGGAGAACGTCAGGTTTCATAGCGGCGAAGAAGCGAACGACGCGGGTTTCGCCCGCGCCCTTGCTCGCCTTGGCCATGCGTATGTGAACGACGCGTTCTCCGCCGCCCATCGCGCCCATGCCTCGACCGAAGGCTTGGCGCGTCTGCTACCGGCAGCGGCGGGGCGGGCCATGCAGGCAGAGCTTGAAGCGCTGGGCGCGGCGTTGGAGAACCCAAAGCGGCCAGCAGCCGCACTTGTTGGCGGGGCCAAAGTTTCCTCCAAGATATCTATTCTGGAAACGCTCGTGAGCCGGGTAGATGCATTGATCGTTGGCGGCGGCATGGCGAATACGTTCTTGCTGGCGCTTGGTCACGACATGGGCAAAAGCCTTGTCGAGGCAGAAATGTTGGATACCGCCCGCGCCATTATGGCAAAGGCGAATGAAAGCGACTGCTTGATCGTTTTGCCGACCGATGCCGTATGCGCGTCTGAATTCAAAGCAAACCCGGACACCGTCGTTGTACCCGTAACTGCAGTGCCAACGGCGCAAATGATGCTTGATGTCGGGCCGGACAGTGCGGAATCCCTGGCAGAGCTGCTGTCTGACTATAAAACCATTGTATGGAACGGGCCGCTCGGCGCGTTCGAAACGCCACCGTTTGACGCCGCAACCAATCGCGTAGCCCAAGCGGCAGCGGCACTGGTAAAATCAGGCAAACTACTGGCCGTCGCAGGCGGTGGGGACACTGTGGCTGCATTGGCGCATGCTGGCGTCGTCAACGATTTCACCTATGTCTCGACAGCAGGCGGCGCATTTCTTGAATGGTTGGAGGGCCGAACATTGCCTGGGGTGGCAGCGCTGGAGGCTGCTGCCGGTTAGCGATTATCGGCAGCGATAGGCGGCTGATAACGGAACACCTTTTTGTCGATGGGCGCGCCGGTTAACGGTGAGATCAGGTTGACTTGGGTAACCGTTCCGCTGCCGTCTACGACGTTCCAGCCGAGAATACGCATCGGCTCCCGCTCAAAAGCCAAGGTCACACGGCCTGCTGTCAAAGCGTTCTCTTGCGAGGCCGTCAGATAGGCTTTGCCTTCAATTTCAGCGGTCGCCAGAATTTCGACATCCTTCTTGATCGAAACTTGGTCATCCAACAGAAACCATGCAGGCGTGAGGTGGGCGGGCACGTGGGTAATAGACTCAAGGTCAGCATCGAAATGCTTCACCAAGTTATTGTCAGACCAAATGACGTCGCTTAGGGGTGCGTCATATTCAAATCGTATGCGGCCAGGGCGGCTGACCCACATCTTGCCTGTCGCTTGCCCGCCATCGCTGTTCTGCTGAACGAACCGCGCTTCAAGCGTTCGCACGCTATTCAGGTGCGCGATAATTTTATCGACCAGCGCCTGGTCTACAACCGCCTGAGTCATGCCTGCCTGCGATTGCTGTGCGAATGCAGGCATGGCCGCCGTGATAGGCAGGATTGCGGCAAGCAGAATTAATAAACGGCGCATAAGCGGTTCCAAATCATTGCAGCGTGATCAAGCGATCTCTACTCAATATGGCGCATTGGAGCGGCAACGCCAGGGCGAAACTACGGCAGAAACACGGTGGCCTGAGATTCCGTTCCGCAATGACTGCCTATTCCGATTGATTGCCAACCAGCACTTCGCGTTTGCCGACATGGTTCGCCTGGCTGACAACGCCTTCAGCCTCCATCCGGTCAATCAATGTTGCGGCCCTATTATAGCCGATCTTCAAGCGGCGCTGCAGATAGCTGGTGGAGGCTTTCTTATCTGCCGCAACGATAGCGACAGCGCGGTCATAAAGCCCGTTCTCGCTATCATCATCACCACCGCCTGACGGCTCAAACCCTGGAATGCCATCCGTAGCGGTTTCATCCTCTGTGACGCTTTCGATATATTCTGGCGGTGCCTGGCCCTTCAGGAATGCCACGATATCGTTGACTTCCTCGTCCTCCACGAACGGCCCATGGACGCGTTTGATACGTCCACCGCCCGCCATATACAGGCCATCGCCGTGGCCCAACAATTGCTCCGCGCCACCTTCACTCAGGATCGTGCGGCTATCGATTTTGCTGGTGACCTGAAAGCTGATCCGCGTTGGGAAGTTAGCCTTAATCGTGCCAGTGATGACATCCACAGACGGACGTTGCGTCGCCATAATCAAGTGAATACCGGCGGCGCGCGCCATCTGCGCCAAGCGCTGGATGGTGGCTTCAATATCCTTACCGGCGACCAGCATGAGGTCCGCCATTTCGTCAACGACCACAACGATGAACGGCAGTGGTCGCATATCCAGCGGCTGCTCCTCATAGATTGGACGGCCTGTATCTGGGTCAAACCCCGTCTGGACGCGGCGGGTCAGCGCCTCACCCTTCTTGCGGGCTTCTTCAATGCGATTGTTGTACCCAGCGATATTCCGGACACCCAGTGTGGACATGGCGCGATAGCGGTTTTCCATCTCCCGCACTGTCCATTTCAGTGCCACAACCGCTTTCTTTGGATCGGTAACGACAGGCGACAGAAGGTGCGGAATATCGTCATAGACCGACAATTCAAGCATCTTCGGGTCAATCATGATGAAACGGCACTGCTCCGGCGTCATGGTGTAGAGCAGCGACAAAATCATGCTGTTGATCGCGACAGACTTACCAGAGCCCGTCGTACCCGCGATCAGCAAATGCGGCATGCGCGCGAGATCAACAACGACTGGAGCGCCGCCAATATCCTTACCCAGCGCCAGCGGTAGACCGTGGACGCCCGCAAAATCCTTCGTCGCAAGTTGCTGGCGGAGATACACGATATCCCGGGTTTGGTTCGGCAACTCAATACCGATCACGTTCTTACCTGGAACTGTAGCCACACGGACGGACACCGCACTCATGTTGCGCGCAAGATCATCCGCGAGGCCGATGACGCGGGAGGCTTTGACGCCCGGGGCCGGTTCCAGTTCAAACAGTGTGACGACGGGGCCTTGGCGGAATCGCTTAATCTCCCCCTTAACGCCGAAGTCTTCCAGCACAGTTTCAAGGCGGCGGGCTGTCTCGTTCAGCAGGTCATCGCTCTCGACCTCAGCACCCTCTTCGCCTTCCTGAAGCAGATCGAGCGGCGGCAATTGGAAGCCGTCATCGAGCGGCAAGTCAGGCTGAACACCAGACTTGGCGCGGCGCGGCTTGGTCTTTGGTTTCTTCGGGGGCTGAGGCTCCTTGGCCACTTTCTTCGCCTTCGGCTTTTTGGCCGGTTTAGCTTTACCCGCGAGACGCTCACCCAGCTTGCCCGTTAGGGACCGACGCGGTGTGGCGGCGATTTCAGGTTCAGGCTCGGGCTCTTCCCATTCGCCGTCCTCAATATCGCCTTCATACTCGTCGGCGCTGTCGTAGTCTGTTGGATCAACCAGTTCTGGCTCAACTCGCTCACCGCAGCGTTCCATATGGCGCGCATGGGCCGTACGCGCTGCACGACCGCCATGGCCCATCGCCCAGAGGATCGCGCGCCATATCCAGCGAACGGTACGTTTGATCGCCCCAATCGGCGGCGCAAGGCACCAGAACAAGAGCGTTGCGGCGATCATTCCGGCCAACACAGCTGCAAGGCCGCCCTCGATGCCGGGCAGAAGCGCCTGCGCTAAGCGCCAAACATTGTCCTGCGCCTTAGCGCCTAATGCGCCACCAAGGCTTTCAGTGAGCGGCCAAAATTCTGGCGCTGGAACGGCAGAGAGTGCGGCCGCCGCCAATACAGCGCCCAAGGGCAGCAGCGCCAAACGCAGCCAAAGAACCTTCGGCGGACGATGCAGAAAGAAACGCCAGCCAAGACTGAAAGCGGCCAAAGGTGCCGCCCATGCAGCCAGGCCGATAGCCCGCAGAACGGCGTCAGCTGCTGATGCGCCGATACCGCCAAGCAGGTTATTCGGCACTTGGCCGCTCGCCATGCTAGCGCTCGGGTCCATGGGATCATACGAAAACAATGCGGCAGCCATCATCAGCGCCAGACCAATCAGCGCGAGTGCAGCCATTTCCAGGGCGCGGAGTTTTAGAAAGCGCGCAAGTTGCGGCGGCAGGTATTTCGCTTCCTGGACGCGCGCCTCTACCTTTGCCGGAACCCGCGTGGCACCGCGCGCAGGCGCTTTACGTGGGCGCCGCTTGGGCGAACGTGGTGATGATGCAGCGTCAATCGCAACAGCCACAGAGCCGTCTCCCGCCTAAAATACGAACAAAACGGATACTAACGGCTCACGGGTAGCTTTCGCAAGCAAAAAGAGGATTCTTAGACTCAAGGAATCATTCTAAGCTCCTGCAAATATATCATTCTGAAAAGAAAAGCGGCCTGGAGCATATGCTCCAGGCCGCAATTTAGCCTTGAGAGAGAGACCAAGGCCGTAGGGTTGAGGGACTACATCGTCTGGGAACCACGGCCGAACTCGGGATAAGCTTCCATGCCAAGTTCCGACTGATCGAGGCCCATGACTTCGGCTTCCTCGTCTGCACGGATGCCGACAGTGGCTTTCAGCGCGAACCACACAAGCAAGCTAACCGGGAAGACGAATGCGCCGACTGCCAGTATGCCCACGAGCTGCGCCAAGATCGCCCCACCGCCGAAGATGCCAACGGCCAAAGTACCCCAGATGCCCGCAACCAAGTGGGCGGAGATGGCACCGACAACATCGTCGATCTTGAACTTGTCCATCAGCGGCACCGCAAACACGACGATCGCACCGCCGATACCGCCAATGATGATGGAGTGGAAGTGATTCTGCAGGTCCGGGCCTGCCGTGATTGAAACCAAGCCTGCAATCGCACCATTGAGCGCCATTGTCAGATCGACCTTCTTGTAGCGGATCTGCGTCACCATCATCGCTACGACCACGCCGCCAGCGGCTGCCAGGTTCGTGTTCACGAAGACAATCGCCATCGCTGCTGCGTCCAAAGCACTGCCAAGAGCAAGCTGTGAGCCACCGTTAAAGCCGAACCAACCGAACCAAAGAATGAACGTGCCGAGCGTAGCAAGCGGCAGATTAGCGCCTGGCATCGGGCGAACTTCACCATTGGCACCGTAGCGTCCCTTCCGTGCGCCAAGCACAATCGCGCCCGCCAATGCAGCCCAGCCACCGGTGGAATGTACCAAAGTAGAGCCAGCGAAGTCCATGAATTCAGCGCCGAATGAAGCGATGTACCAGTCGCTGTTCAACCAGCCGCCGCCCCATTCCCAGGAACCAACGATTGGGTAGATGAGCGCAGCCAGCACGACAACAAAGGCCAAGAACGGCCAAAGCTTGATGCGTTCCGCCAGGGTGCCGGAGACAATGGACGCCGCCGTCGCCACAAACACCATCTGAAAAAACCAGTCGGACTGTGAGGCATAGCCATTGTCGGTTACGGCTTTGACCAATTCCGGTGTCGCTTCATTCGCACCCAAAAGCGCCAGTTCCGCAGCCGGCGGGTTGTAGAAGAATGAGAAGGACCCGATGAATCCGCCATCCACATCCGTATACATGACGGCATAACCGACCACATAAAACATCAGACCGGCGATTGAGTAGAGTGCTATGTTTTTCAGGCAGATCGTTGCTGTGTTCTTAGAGCGGACCAGGCCCGCTTCCAACATCGCAAATCCAGCCGCCATAAACATGACGACCAGGCCGTTCACCAGAAACGAAAAACTGTTGAAGACAAAGGCGGTTTCGGGATCGACCGCCGCCATGGCTGGGGCTGCTGCCAGCGATAATACGCCAGCGCCTGCCAGTGAAAGTAAAGTTTTGCTCATACTGAATCCCCCTACAGCGCCGTAGCGCCGGTTTCGCCCGTGCGGATCCGCACGGCTTGGCCGACATCCAACACAAAGATTTTGCCATCACCGATGCGCCCGGTATTGGCGGCTTTCTGGATTGCCTCCACAGCGGCATCGACCTGTGAATCGTCAACCACCACCTCAATTTTTACCTTCGGCAGGAAGTTCACTGTGTATTCAGCGCCCCGATAAATTTCAGTTTGCCCTTTTTGGCGCCCGAAACCGCGCGCCTCCGTGGCCGTCAAACCTTGAATGCCTATCGACGTGAGCGCCTCGCGCACATCATCGAGCTTGAAGGGCTTGATCACTGCCATAACCATCTTCATTCTCTTCTCCTGAACCAGCGCTTGCGGGTATGCACGCGCGTCAAGACCTCATTAACAAGTTCCGTGCCAACTTTATTTACCCCAATATATTTAAATGTTACGGAATATCAGAAACTAAATTGCACAAATATTAGGCATGATTAAAATTTGCGCACCCTAAAAATTAGGCACTGCTGCGGCGTTCCGCTAATGGCACTTCGCTTGGACCGCGCTATTCTCACCCTATGGCAAACGCGACCCCTTCCCTATCGGACGTTTTGATTTCAGGCGCTGGCCTGAATGGGCTGGCGGCAGCCCTATTGCTTGCGGAAGCCGGTGCGGATGTGATCGTAGTTGATCCCGCGCCGCGGGCACGCCTGGAACACCCAGATTATGATTGGCGCACGACCGCCATTGCCCAAGGTGCAATGCGCATCCTGGACCGCATCGGTGCCTGGGACGCAGCAGCCTGGGCGCAAGGCGCAATCACCGATATTCGGATCATTGACGGCGATGGCCCACTCTTCCTGCATTATGATGGCGGAGAGCTTGGTGAAGGCGATCTTGGCTGTATCGTGCCGAATGCTGCTCTTCGTCGACGCATGTTTGACGCGGTCATGGCCGCCCCCAGAATTGATCTCCGCTTTGAAACAGGCCTCGAAGCGCTAAGCCTGTCCGCCAACGCTGCAATCGCCACACTGAGCAATGGCGAAGCCGTGCGCGCGCGGTTGGTAGTCGGCGCAGATGGCCGCAACTCTCCCACCCGCTCGCTGGCTGGCATTGGGGAGCGATCGTTCGATTACGGCCAAATATCCATCGTCTGCACTGCTGCACATGCGGAACCGCACCGGGGCGTCGCCCACGAACGCTTCCTGCCGTCTGGTCCGTTCGCGATCCTGCCTTTGCCGAATACCAATGATGGCGCGGCCTCCCCCCATCGTTCCTCCATCGTCTGGACTGAACGGGCTGATCTCGCCGAACGGCTGCTGGCGCTGGACAAAGTAGAGTTTGACGATGAATTGGCCACCCGCTTCGGCGATCATTATGGCGCAGTGGAATCAATCGGCCCCATCGGCTCCTTTCCGCTCAAGCTTGTGGCCGCGACAGCCATGACTGGCCAACGGTTAGCGCTTGTTGGAGATGCCGCGCGGTCCATTCATCCCATTGCCGGCCAGGGCTTCAACCTTGGCCTTCGGGATTCCGCTGAATTGGCGCGGCGCATCGCCGACCGGCTGGCGCTTGGGCTGGATCCGGGCGCACCAGATGTGCTTTCGGGCTATACCGCTGCCCGGCTCAGCGACGTGGCATCCCTGGTAGCGGCGACGGACAGCTTGAACCGGCTCTTTTCCAACCACGTGCCACCGCTTAGGCTAATGCGGATGCTGGGACTGGGCGCAGTACAGGCAACGCCGCCGCTCAAACGCCTGTTCATGCGTCACGCAATGGGCCTAGCTGGCCCGGCCCGGCATTTGGCGGGCGATAAACCGGTTTAAGGAGCTTGCCCCCTATGCGCCTGATCATCGCCATGATGAAGCACGAAACCAACACCTATTCGCCCGTACCAACGCCGCTCGATGTTTTCGCCCGCGGCACGCCCCGTGTTCCAGAAGGCGACGAAGTTACGCCTGCGTTCAAAGGCACCAATTCCGCCATAGCCGCGTTTCTTGACCTGGCAGCGGCAGAGGGTGCGGAGATCGTGACGCCCATTGCTGCAGGCGCTTGGCCCTCCGGCCCCGTTCACGATGACGCTTACGAATACATGACTGGCAAAATCCTGGACGCCGTTAAGGCAGGCGCTGACGGTATTCTGCTGGACTTGCACGGAGCCATGGTCACGCAATCCCTGGAAGACGGTGAAGGCGCGCTGCTGAAGCGTATTCGCGAGATTGCACCAGATTTGCCCGTCGGTGCGGCACTCGATATGCACACGAACCTATATCCGGAGATTGCGGACAACGTGACCGTGCTCGCAGGTTACCAGACCTACCCGCATATCGACAGCTACGACACTGGCATGCGCGCAGGCAAAGCCGCGATTGCAACGATCAAAGGCGAAGTTCGCCCTGCCCTCGCCTGGGGCCAGAAACCTATGCTGCCGCACGTCATGCGCCAGGGCACGGATGATTTCCCGAATAATGAATTGCAGGCAATGACCAAACGCATGGAAACCGAAGGCGCGCTGACAGCGACACTATTCGTCGGTTTTCCCCACGCGGATATCAGCCAAGCGGGCCTCTCCGCCGTCGTCGTGACAGATGGCGATCAAGCACAGGCTGAAACCTGGCGCGATGAGCTCCTGGATTTCGCCTGGGAACACCGCGAAAAGTTTGTCTATGAAATTGAGCCGCTTGAAGAGAGCCTTGCCCGCGCCAAATCCATTACAGCGGATGGCCCTATCGTGCTGCTCGACCATTATGACAACGCTGCATCCGGCGGCACGATGGACTGCATGGCAGTGCTGGAAGGCATTATCGAAGCAGGCCTGGAGGACGTCGCCGCCTTTGCCGTTCGCGACGAAGCGGCAGCAGCGGAATTACATGCTGCTGGCGAAGGCGCAGGGGTCAGGGTCAGCCTTGGCGGTAAGCGCGACATGCCGGGCATTGGCCTCAAGGGCAAGCCGCTGGAAGTGACAGGCCGCGTCGCAAAGCTCTCAGATGGTCTCTATCGCAATGCAGGACCTGCCGGGACAGGGATGCTGATGGATATGGGGCCAACGGCAGTGCTGGATACCGGCAAGGTTCAGATCATCATTACCACCAAGAACCAAGAACCCAACGACCTGAACTGCATGCGGAGCTTGGACATTGAACCCACTGAAAAGCGCTATCTGATGCTGAAATCCCGCATTCATTACCGCGCCGGATTCCGGAAGATCGCCGGTGCCACGATTGAATGCGCAGGCGAAGGGGTTTGTACGTCCGACTACAGCGCCATTGAATTTAAGAACGTCCGCCGCCCGATATACCCATTAGATGATATCTAAAGCGCTTTCGATCACAATCTCTGGCGAGATGGCTTCATCACGCGGCTCGGAAATCGCGTAATGGCAATTCCTCTAGCGCTGTCTCTCAGCCGGCACTTCCACGCGCTCTCAGTTCCCGCTTCATCCTATGCCGCCCGTCAAACTAGCCCCTGTAGCCTTCCAAGCCCTATGCCGCTCTCTCCGGTGCCGCAGTAGAACAAATAGGCTGCGCCATCATCATCGATAGATACGCAGGGATCGCGCAGTTCGCGAAACCGCGTTGTTTCGGCGCCCATAGTGGAGATTTGCAGCGGCAGGTCTACGCCTTCCCAATCCAGCTCTGGCTCCAAAAGCGTCACGGGCTCGGAAGCAGTCCATTGTCGCCAATCCCCCTCCATATTGACGGTAGCATGAAGAACCCGTTCCGGTCGGTCGCCCATGCGATGGTAGAGCAGGTGCAGCGTATCGCCCGTGATAAAGGTCTCGCCATGGCGGAATCCGTCGCCAAGCCCGCCTTTGTCGTCGAAGAGCACAAGGTCCGGCCCCTGCTCGAAAGGGCCTTCCCAAGCATCTGATCGAAGCAGCACTCCGCCCCAGCCTGTAGTGAAGAAGCCCGTGGCGTGACGGTTGATGCGGAAATAAGGCGGCCCCAGCATTGGCTCTAATACCTGAAATTCCAACCCATCCTTGGAAAGAGCCAGCCGTGTTGCCTGATCCCCATTGGGCAGCAGCCCGCGGAAATACATAAGGATAGTCTGATCTTCTTCCCGGATATGCACATCTGGGGACGCGATGTGGGCGTACAGGTATCCGCCCTTCATCTGGGCAGCCCAGGGTGGTTGTTGGTCAAGCGGGGGGTCTGGCGGGTCCTCAGTCGGAAAACCTGTTTCGGCGATATCCAGCACGCCGGGCTTATACATTGTCCACGGACCGGTTAAGGCATCGGCATGCGCCATCCGTATGCAGTGGCCTTTGTGGTGGGGGAAGTACAGGTAATAGCGCCCAAGGCGATTGGGGACCCAATCCGGCACGCGAACAACTGACGGATTGCAAATATTGTCGCCCATCCTGTCATCCATATGCGGATGAACTATGGGGCTTTCAGTCATCCGTTTTACAGAAATCGCCATCAATGCCTTATATCAAATTGCGCACCAAATAGGGATTATGGGAGATGCGGTTCGCCGACGATGCCCTGAGTGATTGTGGCGATCAAGCCAATACGGGGGCTGTGCCATATTCCTTGTACTTTCCGCCGGTTGAAAATCCGGTTCGCGGCCTGCACTCTGCGGCACGCCTTCCCGAACCTGAAAGCATCTTCCCTGATGGCCGAACCTTCCCGTCCAATCCGTGTCGCCGTTGATATCGGCGGCACGTTTACGGACATCGAAATTCATGATGCCCGCACGCGGCAGGCGCACGCCCACAAAACACCCTCCACGCCGGACGATCCATCCCGTGGACTGGCGATAGGCTTGCAGGAAGCGGGGCAGCTGTTTGGCTTCACCCTGGCTGATATCGGGCTGCTGCTGCACGGTACCACCATCGCTACAAATGCGGTGCTGGAACGGAAGCTACCTAAAGGTGCGATGCTGACAACGGCGGGTTTTGAGGATGTGCTGGAAATTGGCAGGCACATGCGGAAGGAACTCTACAGCCTCGTCGCAGAACCGCGCGCGCTGCTAGTCCCCCGCCAGCAACGCTTCGGCGTGGCGGAGCGGGTGCGTTATGACGGTGCCGTCGAAACGCCGCTGGATGAAGCCGCGGTCAAAGATCTTACCAAGCGCCTTGTCGATGACGGCGTTGAAGCGCTCGCCATCGGCTTCCTTAACGCCTATGCGAACCCGGACCATGAACGTCGCGCGCTTGAAATCGCTGAGGCCGCAGCGCCCGGATTGGCTGTATCAGCTTCCCATGAAGCCAGCCCCGAAATTCGTGAATTTGAGCGGTTTTCAACGACGGCTCTCAACGCCCTGCTAAAGCCCGTTGTTTCCCGGTATCTGGAGCAGGTGGAAGGCCGCCTCGCCGCTATCGGCGTGACGGCGCCGCTTTATCTGGTGCAGTCGAACGGCGGTGTCGCGAAGCCGGCTGAAGCTGCGCGACTGCCTGCGAAACTGCTGCTCTCTGGCCCGGCTGGCGGCGCTATGGCAATGGCGGCATTGGCAGCGCGCCATGACCTCAAAAACCTGGTCGGTATCGATATGGGTGGCACCAGTGCCGATATCTCTGTCGTCAGTGACGGTGCCATTGGCCAAACTCCAGAAGGTGAAATCGACGGCTTGCCAGTGCGCTTGCCGATGATCGAAATCCGCACCATTGGCGCTGGCGGTGGATCGCTGGCACGGGTTGAAGCGGGCGGCCTCCGCGTCGGGCCAGAGAGTGCGGGTGCCATGCCAGGGCCGGTCTCTTATAAGCGTGGCGGAACCCAGCCTGCCGTTACGGACGCAAACGTCGCGCTCGCCCGGATTGATGCGCCCTCCTTTCTCGGCGGTGCAATGCCGTTGGATGATGCGGGCGCCCGTAACGCTATCGCAAAGCATGTTGGCACGCCGCTTAGTCTTGGCGCTGAAGCTGCGGCGGCGGGCGTTCTAGAAGTCGCGGATGCCCATATGGGTGATGCGATCCGCTTATCATTGTTTGAAAAAGGCGCAGACCCAGCAGACTTCGCGCTAGCGCCCTTTGGCGGTGCTGCTGGTCTCCATGCCGCAGCGATTGCGGACTCGCTCGATATGCGCCGTATGGTTCTGCCAGCAAATGCCTCCACACTATCCGCACGCGGTATTCTAGCGGCAGACCTTCGCCACGACCTCGCCCGTTCCCGCCGCCTGCGCGCCAATACAGGTGGTGAGGCTGAAGCCGTTCAGGCGCTTAAGGACATGGCCGCAGATTTACGCGAGGAAGCCGAAGCCGCCCTCATCCGTGACGGCGTTGAAGCGGCGGCGCGAGGCTACAAGTTCTCTGCCGATATGCGTTATCGCGGCCAAGCATATGAGTTGGTCATCCCCTGGGGTGATGTTGAACCCTCCGCCGCATCCCTGGCGGACCTGGTGCAGCGTTTCCATACAGAACACGCCGCCCGCTTCGCCCATAGCGATGAGGCGGATGTGGTGGAGATCGCCACGCTCCGCCTCGCTGCCATCGGCCGAATGCCAGATCATGAATTGGCGGAAGCCGCAAGCGCTGTGGGCGATCCGGCGCCGCCCACTCCATCCGGCAGCCGCCGTGTATGGCTGGATGATGCCTGGGTCGACGCGCAAATCTATCAACGAACGGATATTCAGCCGGGTGCGGCGCTTTCCGGCCCAGCCATCATCGAAGAAGCGTTCACGACGCTCGTCGTCCCCGCCCGCTGGACCGTCACCATGACCGTCTCGGGCGATATGCTTGCGGAGAAGAACTGATGAGCGCTGCAACCGCTGCCTTGAACCCAATCCGCCTCGAAGTTATCCGCAATGCGCTAGTGGCTGCGTCAGAGGAAATGAACATTTCCATTTGGCGCACGGCCCGCTCCACCGTTGTGCGCGAGACATTGGATTATTCCACCGCGATCTTTGACGGGCACGGCCGCGCAGTCGCGCAATCCACCCGCATTCCGGTGCATCTGAACAGTATGTCTGTCTGCCTGGAAGAAATCATCGCCAACTGGATTCCGCTTGAAGACTGGCATGAAGGCGATGTGGTGCTGACCAATGACCCCTATGCGGGCGGCCAGCATTTGCCGGATTTCGTAGCGTTCAAACCGGTCTATGCCGATGGCGTCCGCGTCGCGATCTCAGCCACAGTCGTCCATCACATTGATGTCGGCGGCGGCGCGCCGGGTAGCTATTTCGCGGGTGCCACAGAAGTATTCCAAGAAGGCCTTCGTTTGCCGCCCATGAAGTTGGTGGAGGGCGGGCGCCGCAATGAAGCCATCCTCGCCACGATCCGCCGTAACAGCCGCGAGCCGGAGAAGATCGGCGGCGATGTGGCGGCGCAATTGGCCGCGCTGGATGTGGGCGCGCGGGCCGTTATGCGGCTCGTCAATCGCTATGACGCCCAGACCATCGACGCCGCTATGGACGCAATCTTGGACCAATCCGAAGCCGCCATGCGTGGGGCGATTAGCGATATCCCAGACGGAACCTACAGCTTCGAAGATTACGTTGATGATGACGGTCAGGACGCCATCGGCCTCAAAGTCGCGGCGGAAGTTGTGATCGACGGCGACCAAGCTCGGATCGACCTCTCGGGTTCCGCAGACCAAGCGCCAGGACCAGTCAACTGCACCTTGAACATGGCCAAAAGCGGGGTTTACTGCGCGCTGCTGATGGCGGCAGGCGGCAAGGCGATGGCGAATACCGGCGCATATCGGCCGATAGAAATCATCGCCCGTCCCGGCGCCATCGTCAGTGCTGAAGCCCCCGCACCCGTCGCGAACCGCATGGCGACGGGCCACCGTATCGTCACCACCGTCCTTGGCGCGTTGGCCGAAGCAGTGCCGGACTTGATCCCGGCAGCCTATTACGGCGTCTCCTATGTGGCGGCATTGTCCGCGCCAGACTCATCTGGCGAGCGGCGGGTGTATTTCGAAATCGAAGTCGGCGGATGGGGCGCGCATCCAACGGCAGACGGCGCCAGCGGCTTCTCCGCCGGGTTCCACAATCTCGCCAACTCGCCCATGGAAATGTGTGAGGCGCTGTTCCCCGTCATGTTCACCCATTACGGCCTGATCCCAGATAGCGGCGGCGCAGGCCAACGGCGCGGCGGGTTGGGTTTAGCGCGCGAATGGCGGCTAGAATCCGATTGGGGCGTCCTCGCTGGCAGCTTCGACCGCTTCCGCTATCCGCCTTATGGCCTAAACGGCGGCGAACCGGGCGCTCCCGGCCAATTCCGCATGTGGCGAGATGGCGAAATGACCCAACTCCCCTCCAAAATCTCCGGCGTCCAACTAAAACGCGGCGACCGCGTCCGCCTAGATACAGCAGGCGGCGGCGGTTGGGGTGCCCCGCAAGCGCGTGATCCGAAAGATTTAGCGGCTGATCTGGCCGCTGGATATGTCACCCAAGCTGGGGCGACCGGCTATCAAAGAAAGGGCTGAAGGGGATGAAACGCGCTTTGGCGGGGTTCGTGATTTGTCCGGCGTCAGGTCCTTGTCCGTCATCAGAACATTTGGCTCAACTCGCGGCGTAGATTAACGGAGGTTCGGCCTCGTCTGGGGTCAGCATCTGAACGAAAGTTTTGAGCAGCACAGCGACGAAGAACTTGAGACACGCTCTGGTCTGTTTCATCATAGTAGGCTTTTATTTTATCTAGCATCGGTACAGGGATACGGAACGCTACGAGGGTATTTTCGATCAATATTTTTCTCCTACGAAAAGAATGCTTCTAGGTTTGTAAAAGGGTTTTCATCATCATCAGGTTTGTAAAATCTGGGGTCTTTGCTGCTTAGCGATCTCACTTCAATCGTGAGATATTTATCGATACAACCGTGCTTCAGGCGTTTTGGTTGTCCCAGCCAGCAAGACCACATTCGATTAGATCGTTTGGATTGTTCTCTAGCTCGGCATATAGCTGCTTTATGGTTTCTCGCTTGAAGAGGTATCAACCAAGATAATCAGGTTGATTGTGAATGGTCTTTTTATTGTTCTTTCTAAGCCCTCCTAGAGAGCGCTTATGTTGATTTTTTATCATTTATTTTCTCACAGTGTGTTTATACAAATTTTCTCTAAATAACTGATGATGAAGACATACTTTAGAATGTGGTTTCGTCTAACGACGCCACATTTTTATAAATAAGTAACACAGCGGGACAGCTCGTATAACAGGTGCCTTCTCGTCAGGCGTGTGTTTGCTGCTTTCTTGTAATCTTTGAGTTCGGTGGTGTTGTGAAAGCCCACCAGTAGATTTCATCAAGCCGGATATCATCAAGTTTTTGCTTGTCTGACCTGAGGGTCTTCGAAGCGTAGATAGCAGGCGCTTCTGTCTGGTTGAGGGCACGAATATCTAAGGGAGATGAATCGTGCTTCATCCATTCCAGTTGTAGAAGCTGCCCGACAGAGCCTTTACGGAACTGCTGTTGCTGAAGATCAGCATTCACAGGAGAATACATCAGGAGATGGAAATGCTTCTCGTGTGAGATGCCGTCCCCTTCAGCAAAGGCGACCATAAAAAATCTGTCGTATGGGTCCCATTTCGACAACGAACACTTTAGAAAGTGTTTGTTCAATCTAAACTCAATATAACAAAGTCTTTGAATTATTTCATCGTTAAAATATGGCATATACGGTCTTGATTCAACATTTATCAGGTGTGACCAAGCAATCGTTCTAAACCAATATTGTAATATATTATTTTCTGATTTCATATTTACACTCATAATATTACCATTATATTATTTATACTTGACTTTTACGCTTGTTATAAAATACTTGTGTATAAGTTACTTTTATTTTTGGTGGTCTATACGCCAAACAACATTTCAGCATACTGGGCTTTGCTGTTCCCTGTTCTTCTATCTTGCATGATAGTGG
>Ga0315321_10000066_pt1 | contig 58707 bp, 61 predicted proteins | sample M180m21515metaG_FD_203464 | JGI IMG/M metagenome (GOLD analysis project Ga0315321, IMG submission 203464) | Ammonia-oxidizing marine archaeal communities from Monterey Bay, California, United States - M1 80m 21515 | ecosystem: Environmental > Aquatic > Marine > Intertidal zone | place: USA... | reverse complement strand
TATGGGTCGCTGCATGGGAAACCTATCCAAAATGGCAACCTGACCGTGTAATGAATGACCGCTTGATCATTTTGCCCGATGAAAATAACGACGGGGTAGCTGATAAAGCAATAACATTTGCCTATGTACATAACCCCACAGGATTCACATTCTGGAACGGTGGTGTATTGGTCGCTTCATGCCCAGATATTCTTTTCTTGAAAGATACCGATGGCGATGATGTCGCCGATGTGCGTGAAGTAGTACTCACGGGGCTTGATTCTTCTGATACCCATCACAGTGCCAATGGATTCGATTACGGTCCAGACGGATATATTTACTATCAACGCGGTATTTTCAATGTGCACAACATTGAAACTCCTTGGGGACCACCTCAATACTCAGGGGCCTCCGCTAGTTACCGCTTTAATCCACGTACATTCCGATTTGCTAAGCATGCAGATAATCCACCCAACCCACACGGGGGTGATTTCGATTACTGGGGGTATCATTATGCAACGAGTGCTACCGGTGGTGAAGCCTACCAGATCCGCGAAGACGGCGATGGTAAATTCAAAATGCATAAGCTGCTAAACAAGACGGTACGTCCAGTACCGTCAAGCGGTATTGTTTCCAGTCAAAACTTTCCTGAAGATAGCCAAGGGAATTACATTATCCTCAACAGCATTGGTTTCTTGGGTATTAAGCAGTACACCCTTGAAAATACCGATGGTATCCAATGGGGAACTGCGACGGACGATCTTTTGGTATCAAGTGATGCAAACTTCCGTCCTGCTGATTTTAAGTTTGGTAATGATGGTGCCATGTATGTGGCGGACTGGTGTAATCCAATCATCGGGCACATGCAGCATAATATTCGCGATCCAAATCGTGATCATCAACACGGCCGTGTGTATCGTGTGGTGAATACCAAACGCCCCCTTCAAAAACCAGTGGCTATTGATGGTCAGCCCATCGAAAAGCTGCTTGATGTGTTAAAGCATCCAACCGATGGTGTTCGTTTACGTACGCGTATCGAATTGACTGAGCATCCTGTAAGCGATGTGGTTGCTGCTTTGCAAAAATGGGAAGAGCAATTTGACTCAACTAAAGTAGAAGACGCTCACCACCTTCTTGAAGCCCTTTGGCTTTATCAACAACTTGATGTTGTCAACGAGCCATTGCTCAATACCATGCTTGATTCTCCGCACACTGACGCAGTACGTGCTGCGGAGCGTGTGAAATATATGTGGGCTCTTGAGGGGCAATTAGGTAAGCACGATGCACATACTGCCCATGCTACGACTGCTACAGCCAAGCCAGAAGGTGCTGATCATATGAAAGCAGTAAAAATGAAGGCACCTGAAATGATTGGTGATACTCTTCATGTCTACATCAATACTCTACCGGAAAAAATGAAATATGACCTTAAAGAGTTTAAAGTCAAAACGGGTACGAAAATCAAAGTACATTTCAATAATCCCGATTTCATGCCACATAATTTAATATTTGTGAAACCCGGTTCCGCACAGAAAATTGCGATGGCGGCTGGGATGCTTGCCGATAAAGGGCCTGAAAAACAGTGGGTTCCTGAATCGGAAAGTAAAAACATTCTTGTAGCTTCCAAAATGCTGAATTGGAAAGATAAACAGGTGATTGAATTTAAAGTACCTTCCAAGAAAGGTTCGTACGATTACATTTGTACTTTTCCTGGACACTTCCCCTTGATGCGGGGTAAGATGATAGTCGAATAACTCGACACACACATTCAGAAAATAAAAATCCGCTGGAATGGCTTAGTGTCTTCCAGCGGATTTTCTATATATAAATGCTAAAGAGTTGGGAAGAGGTTTTTTAATACGACTATTGCTTCAGCGTATTCGTCGTAGGCTTTAGATACACGCGCTGAATCCCCTATGTCTCCTGCATAATCTAATGCCAAGGTGCTTCGGTTCACCATGCCAACCAATTTTTTCATACGCACTTTATCGCTTGCGGATCGGTCATTGAGCAAAGGTTGTAAGGCCGCTGTTAAAATCTTAGAGTCTTCCGCAGGGCAATGCAGTGATAGCCAATCTTTTGCTTTGATGTGAGCGGAGATTTGTTTATCACGCTTTAAAATTTCCTTGGCGATGTCTTCAGCAGACTGGGGAATGTCAGGTGTATCGCATCGGTGTGAATGAAGACGAAAAGCACCTTGTGCACTGACGGAAGGTGCCGGCTCTACAGTAACTTTTTCAAAACTGAAGTCGTAACGCTTTTCTTCGCCGGCTAGCCAGATAGTGATGTAGAAATCGATGGGGAATTCGGTTGGGATTGTTGCGGTCATCCAGGTGTCGCCTTCTTTAAGCGCGCTCAGGGGGTATTCTGTTTCCGTGAATTCACCCGTGGTGGCGTCCTCTGATTCAATGAATAAGGCCCCTTTAAAATTGCGTGCATCCAGAGGCGTTTTCCAATCGTCATAGAGATACAATTTAAATACACCTTCTTCTGGCATGGTGCCTTCCAAGTGATGGTATAAATTGTCTGCCATGAAAAACTGCCAGCCACCGTGCAGAGGAGTGTGGTCCATGTGACCTAGCCCAGCTGCAGGTTGTCCACATCCTTCACATAATCCCGGCCCATAATATTTTTGCTGATACGATTCGCAGTCGGGTACCATGCACATATAGGTACGAGTGTCTTTAAATTGTGTACGGTGCTTCAGCGGTTCCTTACATACAGTGCATTCGCCTGTGCGGGCATAGTCTTCAAGGCCATGATCCTCTCGACCCCGATTCACGCACCAATAGGTTTGGTCACGTCCCCTTTTAGATAAAGCCCAATCGTATTGGGCCGGAGCTCTATCCAGTCCTTCAAAGAATTCTGCACGAGGTTCAACATCCATCTCACAGTCTTTGCATGTATCACCTTTTTTATAGTCATCGAAACCACAGGGGTTGCCACGCATGGGACACCAATACACTTCTGAGTCTGTTTCAGGTTGAAGAGGTGTATCGATTGAGTCAGAGCCTAGATCACCAAAGACCCCTAAGCGCATACCGGTGCCTTCGCGTTTTTCTACTGTCTTGGGTATGATGATGGGTTCCACATAGATGTGGTCATTTAAATAATATGTACTGGTCAAATGAAACTTCTCAAACGAGTGTGCTACGACATCGAACTGTGCACCTCTGGGGATTGCTACAGGATGTTTAAATTGAAATGAATAATTATGCTGGTTTTCTACATGTGGAATAAGAACCAATGGCAGTGTATGCCCGTCGGGGTATTTTATATAAATTTTAAAAGGCCTTTTATTATCTTTTATGGTCTTATGTAATTTAATGGGGGATAATTGTAAAGAGATCATATGAATATCTTCTTTTAATTCATATATTTGCTTAGTCTGATTTAGCTCGGGATAATTAATATCGGGCCTCCCAATGAAATGAACGTGGTTTTCCCGAGAACGTATCAATAAATCAATTATTTCATTTTCTTTTGCTTTAAAGAGGCCTAGTTTTGATTGAATACTGACGTTACCTGATTCTTCAGCATAAACAGGGCGTTCATATATAATTTCAAGTTGGATGATTGACCCTTTTTGCAAATAACGACCAGCACCTTCAGGATACAAAACAGCTTCTGAACCTTTTAACCACTGACCTAATATTTCAGAGTCTCGGTTTAGAGTTATATACCGTTCTTGGACTAATTCCTCATCTTCCAACAATGGGTCATAAGGAAGTTTAGTTTCCAATCGTATCTCACTTAGTGGGATTTTGACGGGAATGCTAACGGTTGCTTTAATTGATCTTACAAATCGGGGGTAGTCTACTAAAAACTCATAACCGGTGATATAGGTGTCCTCTTCCAATTCTACAGTAAAAGTATACCTCACCGAATCCGAGTCTTTATCTTCTTCTAATACAAAAGGCTTATCATAACCCAGTACAATATCGGGTTTGCCAAATTGCCATTGGCTTTTCGTGAATTCTTCTGGCGTTGGTAAATCTTTTTTAGGGCCTTGAGGGGCTCCTCCCTGAATCCATGCAATGATGTAATCTTTTTCCATCGTGCTTAGTTTCGTGTGATCAACAAGGGCGGTGAAACGATCATCAGCATTCCATGGCGGCATATTGCCGGAGAGAATTTCTTCCTCTATTGCTACGGCCCAAGCTCGTGCACCCGGTTCAGTATCGGTGCCGTAGCGAGTCAAGTCTACATATTCTGGTGCAGGTCCATTAGGTCGGTGGCAGCGCATGCATTTCTTCGCGAAAATCGGGCGTATATGCTCGCTCCACGTGACTTCTGTAGTGATGCGGGAATGCCCCATCGCCGGAAGGGAAACTCCCAAAGAAAGACTTGCTAAAAAGGCTATAGATAAAAACGTTCTCATGACAGTGCAAACTCCATTCATGCTGAAATCATTCCTATAGTACTGTTCTAGCCCTATTCGAATCCACTTAGGGCAACCAATACCGCCAATATGGTATGGTATACAAAAGGGGAACGAACAAGGAGCACAGCAAGAATGAAAGCACAAAAACATGTCGTGGTCATGATGGGGGGCACCAGCTCAGAACACGATATTTCCATAAAATCCGGTACTAAAGTGCTGGAGTTTCTTGACCAGGAAATCTATACAGTGTCGTCTATCGAGATCACTCGGGAAGGCGAATGGGTCTTTTCGGATACTCCCGGCGAATACGTTGAATTTAGTCGCGCTATCCCTCGCTTACGCGATATGCACCCCGATTGTGTCTTCATTGCGCTCCATGGATCTTTTGGCGAAGACGGTCGTATTCAGGGTTTATTGGATCTGATGAACATACCTTATACGGGATCTGGCTGTGCGGCCAGTGGCTTAGCCATGGACAAAATTCTATCCAAACGAGTCATGAAACAAGTGGGTGTGACAGTGCCCGATGAAATTATCATCACACTTAAAGAATGGAAAGCCGATCGCGAAGGCAATACAGAGCGCATCACTTCTACCTTGGGGTTTCCGTGTATTGTGAAGAATCCGGTGCAAGGCTCTAGCCTTGGGCTCACTTTTCCTCAGACCGAAGCCGAATTTGCTGATGCTGTGGAACAGGTACTTGGTTTTGGCGATACCTTAATGGTGGAGCGGATGGTCCATGGCCGTGAAATTACCTGCGGGGTGATTAGTATGCATGAGACCGGGGAGCTGGTAGCACTCCCCGTGACCGAGATTAAACCTGTAGAGGCTGCATTTTTTGATTACCAAGCCAAGTATACACCCGGGGCGACAGAGGAAATAACGCCGGCGGATATCCCGGATGAGGTACGGGACCGGATACAAGCCATTTCGCTTAAAGCCCATGAAACCATAGGTTGTAGCGGCTTTAGTCGGAGTGATATGATTTTGTCCGACAAAGAGCTGGTATGGCTCGAAGTGAACACCATTCCGGGCATGACGTCCACCTCCCTGCTGCCCCAAGGGGCTCTGGAAGTCGGGATGTCGTATGCGGAGTTGCTGATGAATATCATCGAAGATGCACTACAAACCTCTTAATACTCATTAAGCATGAGTTAGAAAGAAATAGCATGTCCATTTCCTACACCAAAATGCACGGCTTTGGAAACGATTACCTTTACATCGAGACCGAGAAAAACGATCACCCGGATTGGCCTGAGTTGTCCCGTCAAATGAGCCACCGCCACTTAGGTGCTGGTTCGGACGGCATTATTCTCATCATGCCCGGCGAAATGCATGAATTTAAAATGCGGATCTTCAATGCAGATGGCAGTGAAGCCGAAACCTGCGGAAACGGAATTCGTTGTTTCGCGAAATATGTCTATCAAAAAGGCCTCACCGATCAAACAGAATTCACCATTGAAACCCTCGGTGGTCCGAACGGTGTTGTACTCACGGTCAAGGATGGAGAAGTTGTATTTGTTCGATCCAACATGGGGGCTCCCAAATTCGAACGTGCCGAAATCCCTATGGAAGGCCCGGAAGGTCAGGTAAAAGAAGAAGCGATCGAAGTGAATGGACAGACTTATGCCATCACCTGTGCCAATATCGGAAATCCCCATGCGGTGGTCTTTGTGGACGGTGCTTCAGGTGATGAATTACTTGAACTAGCAAAAAACATAGGCCCTTTGATTGAAAAACATCCCAGTTTTACACAGCGCACCAATGTTGAGTTTGTGAATGTGTTGGATCGCGAGAATATCGTCATGCGTATTTGGGAGCGGGGGAGTGGTATCACTATGGCCAGCGGCAGTGGTTCCTGTGGAGCAGCACTCGCCTCGATGATTACTGACCGAGTCGAGCGAAAAGTTCAAGTACACTTGGTTTATGGTGAACTCGGTATTGAATGGTCCGAAGCAGATGGCAATGTCTATCAAGAAGGCCCCGCCACCGAAGTCTATACTGGCGAATGGCCTCTCTAATTCGGTAAACTTGTCCCAAGCGAAGCCTAGGAACCCATTTATGTCTATAAAAATTGCTGTACTGCTGTCCGGCAGCGGAACAACGCTTCAAAACATCATCGATTGTTGTGCTTCGGGCGCTATTGATGGCGAAGTGGTCTGTGTAGTGTCTTCCCGCGCCGATGCGTATGGACTGACTCGTGCGGATAACTCCAGCATTCCCAATACGGCTGTGTTGCGTAAAGAACACGAAAATGCCGATACATTTAGCCAAGCGATTTGGGATTTTGTGAATCCCCATGAGCCTGACCTTATTGTGTTGGCGGGCTTTATGAGTCTGCTGAATGTGCCGAGTCGTTACGATGGGCGAATCATGAATGTGCACCCTGCGCTCATCCCGGCATTTTGCGGCAAAGGCATGTATGGACACCATGTCCATAAAGCAGTGATTGCCTACGGTGCCAAACTATCCGGTGTCACCGTACATTTCGTCGACGGCGAATACGACAACGGTCCCATCATTATGCAAAGCACCGTTGAAGTCAAAGAAGATGATACGCCCGATATCCTGGCAGAACGTGTACAAGCCGAAGAACGCGCGATTTATCCCAAGGCGGTACAGTTGTTCGCTGAAGGGCGCCTTAAGTTGGATGGACGCATCGTATATATATTGCCCAAAAACTAAACGAAGATACGCAGTATCCCTTGGTCTTTCTATTGTTTCTTTGCTGTCATCTTAGGTAGAAAAGATAGGAGCTTAAAAAATGAAACTTATTTCCATAATGTCCATTCTTTCATTGTCGTTTGGATGTGTTGGTAAATATGAACCAAGTACCTGTAATTGGGGTGCAAAAATTCCTGATAACCGCCCAATCCTCAGCACTATTTTCGATGGAAAAACCTTCGCTGGGTGGGAAGGTAACCTGGACGCCTTTCGCATTGAAGATGGAGCCATCGTAGGGGGGAACCTTACTAAACGCATTCTTCGTAACGAATTCCTCGCCACTACGAAACGCTATTCAGACTTCGAACTAAGCGTCACCTTTAAACTCCTAGGCGAAGGGGCTAACGCCGGTATACAATTTCGCACCAAGCGCATCCCCGATGACTACGAAGTCATTGGCTATCAGGCTGATATGGGGCAAAAGTACTGGGGGAGTCTTTATGATGAATCACGTCGTAAGAAAATTATCGCCAAAGCTGACTTTGATGCGGTGATGAAAGTAGTGAAGATTTACGACTGGAATGTATACCGTATTCGCTGCGAAGGTCCTCGGGTACAAATGTGGGTCAACGATTTTCAGACCGTAGACTATACTGAACCCGATGACTCCATTCCACGCGATGGTATTATCGCCCTCCAAATTCATAGCGGAACCCCGAGTGAAGCTTGGTACAAAGAGATTGTTCTTAAGGAATTATAGTAGTATGTTCAAAGCCGTAGTTTTTGATCTTGACGGGACGCTTATCGATTCCACACCAGCGATTATGGATTCATTCGCGCATACGTTTAATGAAGTCGGCATAGCAATGCCCGACTATGACACCATTTATAAAACAATCAGCATGGCGCTTGAAGATCAATTCAAGGCACTTTGTGATGAAGACGCCGATCACTTAACCCAAATCTTTCGTAAACATTATTTCTCCACATGCACTCAAGGTACTGAATTGTTGCCTACCGTGGAGGAGTCTATCAAGAAACTTCATGCAACCGGCGTGCCTCTTGCGATTGCAACTTCCAAGAGTGTAAAGGGGTCGGAAATCATTCTCGAACACCTGGGCATGTTGAGCTACTTCGAATTTATCATTGGCGGCGATACAGTCAAATACCATAAGCCTCACTCCGAATGCTTGGAACTCTCAATGGATCGATTAGGACTGGATTCGGATCAAATCATTTTTATAGGGGATACAGAGTTTGATACCGAGGCGGCCTACCAGGCGGGAGTCGATTGCCTTACAGTGGCAACAGGATATGCATCTCGAGATGATCTTGAAAAATCCACAGCAGACAGGGTTTTTGATCAAATGGATACCCTTATAGACCACTTATTGACTGAGTGCTTAGGGAATTCTTCAGAGCCCAGTGCTGTTAAAACTTAAATAAAAATACTACTTGTAGAATACCTAGAAATCGAGGTATAGTATAGCTCTTAACTAAAGTTAACGTTAACGGAATACATACAAAAGGAAGAAAAAATGAAAGCAATGATGTTGAAAATGAGCGTAATGGCCCTCGCAGTAATGACAATGGTGGGTTGCGCATCTAATTCTGAAAATGCTGGACCAAGTGATGAAGATCAAGTTATGGCTGTAGCCCAAGCTGTTTCTGATGCACTTAAAGCTGCCGATGTAGATGCAATGGTGAGTCATTTCTCCGATGACTTTTCAAACGACGAAGGCGCTTCTAAAGATGCAACCACTACAGCGCTTAAAGGCTACGCTGCTGGCGGATTTTTGGATGACTTAGATGTTGACCTGTCCAGCATGAAAGTCAAAGTTGAAGGCGATAAAGCTACCGCTGCTCCTATTGATTTAGAAGCTGGATTTGGTGCAATTTCCTTAGACTTAGACCTTGAAAAACGCGATGGAAAATGGTTGGTAGTGTACATGTCTCAGTACTAAAAAAATGAATATTCAGTACTAAAAATACTCTCCTCTGGTATACCAATCTAGAGGAGAGTTTTTCTTTACCTAAAGACTTTTAGGAATCATTATGAAAACTAAATTATTACTCAATGAAATGGCACTTTGCCTGATGTTCTTCTTTAGTGCATGCGGAGGCGATAAAGTAGACACTGAAATTACTGATGGTGAACAAGCCCAAGTCGAAACTCCAGTAGAGGTTGCCGAACCCACCTATGCAGAAATGCTGGGTTGGGAGAAAGGCACCCGTGCACTAATCCTTCATGTTGACGATGCAGGAATGTCCCATGACTCCAATGTCGGAACATGGCGTGCCTTGGATGACGGTGCTGCCAATTCGGTAAGTATTATGATGCCCTGCCCCTGGGTGCCGGAATTCGCGAAATATGTTCGCGAAAACCCCGAGGCTGATGCTGGACTACACCTCACGCTGACCTCAGAATGGGATTATTTACGTTGGCCTCCACTGGCAGGAAAGCCTGTGGTGCCAGGCTTAACCGATGAACAGGGATGCCTATGGGGTAATGTGGAACTCGTCGTGCAAAATGCAAGCCCTGATGAAGTTGAAATTGAAATTCGCGCACAGATAGAACGCGCTCGCAACATTGGTTTTGAACCCACTCATATGGATTCACACATGGGAACTCTATTCGCCACCCCAGCCTTTTTAGAGCGATACATTAAAGTCGGTATTGAAGAGCAAATCCCCGTGATGTTTCCCGGCGGACATAATACCTATATCAGTAAAGAGTCTCCGGATGCCAACAGTGCTGAGTATAAAGCTTTAGGGAAAAAGATTTGGGATGGTGGCTTACCTGTATTGGATGATTTATATGCAGATACCTATGCATTCAAAGAACTTAATAAAGTCGATAAATTTGTCGAAATCATTCGCGGTACAAAGCCAGGTGTGACGATGATCATATTGCACTGTACGCAACCTTTTGAAAACTTCAAGCACATTTCACCTACCTCTGAAACGTTACGCCATGGAGATTTACTTGCGATGCTCGACCCGCGTATCAAGGAAGTCATCAAAGAAGAAGGTATTGTCATGACGACCTTTCGTGAAATGAAGAAACGCCGTGATGCCCTTAAGCCTGTTATGCCCGAAGTGACCGAAACAGTAGACGCCCAGGATTAATAATATGAAAACTATAGCTGCCCTCACACTCTTTACACTAAGCCTTGACCCCACATGGGCTGTTGCGGAAACGTATGCTGAAAAACTCGGCTGGCCCGAAGGTACGAAAGCACTCATCGTTCACATTGATGACGCGGGAATGTCACATGATTCGAACTTGGGAACTGTCAAAGCGCTTGAACAAGGCATGGCCAATTCTTTTAGTGTTATGATGCCCTGCCCATGGGTATCGGAAATCACTAAATACATAGCCGAAAACCCAGATACCGATGCTGGGCTCCATTTAACGTTAACCTCAGAGTGGGATGGCTATCGCTGGGGCCCATCAGCAGGAAAGCCTACGGTACCCGGGTTAGTAGATAAAGAAGGAGCTCTATGGGGGAAAGTGGAAGACGTTGTTGAAAAAGCCACCCCTGAAGAAGTTGATATCGAAATTCGTTCTCAACTCGACCGTGCACGCACTATGGGGTTTGAGCCTACCCACTTGGATTCTCACATGGGGACACTTTTCGCTGATATGAATTTCTTGGAAAAGTACATACAGTTAGGAGCTGAAGAAGGTATTCCTATAATGTTTCCTGGTGGTCATGTATATTTTACAGCTCAAGAAAATCCAAACTGGCCTGTTTCTCTGATCCAATTAATGGGGAAAAAAGTTTGGGATGCGGGCTTACCTGTATTGGATGATTTACATAATACGAGCTATGGCTGGAAACGTGAAGACAAAGTGGAAAAATTTGTAGAAGCCGTGCACGATATTAAACCCGGTGTGACCATGATGATTGTGCATTGTACCGATCCCACCGAAACCTTTCCACTATTCACAAGTTCTTCCGAGTCTCGCTTAGGCGATCTTGAAGGAGTTATGAGCCCTGAATTCAAAAAGGCCATCGAGGACGAGGGAATCATCCTTACTACATTCCGTGAACTGAAACAGCGTCGAGATGCTGTGAAAGAAAAAGAAGCGAAATCTCCCAAGGAATAGGGTCATGAATACAATGGTTGTACTCAATAAAGTTTAAAGGTTAGTCAGCAACAATACTATTAGGAATTCTTGATTCATGGCAGATGAAGCAAATACCTCAAATTCAGATACACAGGCTAAATCACAATCGCTACGCCTATGGCCGGCACTACTATTTATCCTCATCGGGCTTTCGGTATCACTAGGCATTCGGGAATTCGGTTCTACCAATGAGCACAATGTGATCCGCCTCCTGATTGCACCCCTTGTAGCCAGCATTGGGATCGTCCTATGGTGGCTAGTCGGCAGTCGAGTAAAAGGGCTACACCGGGTATATGGTTTACTACTGTTTATAGGGCTCTTAGGTATATTATTCGCATCTCAAAGTGAACACCTAGCCGCTGTGCTAATCGTGTTAATTGCTGTACCCTATTTTACGTATGGGGTCGTGATTTTATTGACCCTGGTGCGTAATCGTGCCTGGAAAATTCAATCGCGATGGGCCATAGTCTATATGCTATTGTGCTGTTGCGTATTCAGTCTCTTACGCGTGGATAGTGTTAGTGGCGGGTTGATTCCAGAAATGTATTGGCGCTGGAAGCCTCAACTGGAAGAATCCACCTCAACTGTTTTAAGTGACGAATCACCGGCAAAAATCGCTGAGGTGAATCTTGAGATTACTTCTGCGGATTGGCCTGAATTTCGTGGAGAGAAGCGCGATGGTCAAGTACGCAACGTTAGCTTTAATCAAGATTGGTCAACGCCCCCTAATGAATTGTGGCGAAAAGCAGTGGGGGGAGGATGGTCTTCGTTTACAGTGATAGGGGATTATTTTTTTACACAAGAGCAACGGGGTAAAAAAGAAGCAGTCGTTTGCTATTTAGTGGAAACTGGGGAGGAGATATGGCTTAGCACCATCGAAGAATCATTTGAGGAAATCATGGGCAATGGGCCACGTGCTACGCCTACTTATAAAGACGGTCGGCTCTATGCTCAAGGGGCAACCGGCGTTGTACAATGCCTTGATGCCCGCACAGGTAAACAAATTTGGCAAAGAGACTTGCGTGTTGATGCCAAGGCTGATGTTCCGCAATGGGGCTATTCAAGCTCACCTTTGGTAGTGAGTAATCGTGTGATACATTATGCTGGTGGTTCTGATGACACCAGTGTGATCGCGTACGATAAAGATACTGGAGACATTGCTTGGAATACAGGAAAAGGAAAAACAGGATACGCATCCGCACAACAAGTAAGCATCAACAATGTTCCTCAAGTTTTGCTCACCAGTAATTTTGGTGTAGAGTCATTTGTCGCAGCAACTGGTGAAGTGCTCTGGGGGCATGAATGGCGAGCAAAATCCAACCCCCGCGTAGTTCAGCCATTACTTACAGAGGATGGCGGTATCCTCATCGGTACCCCCGGAGGTCAAGGTACGCGCCGTATACAAGTTGCCAAGGAAGGTGATGTGTGGGCCATTGAGGAGCAATGGACCACTCGAAAATTTCGTCCGTATTTTAATGACATGATCATATTCGAAGATTATTGTTACGGCTTTGATGGTGACCGTTTGGTATGCATAGATACCGCAACCGGTGACATGCAGTGGAAAAGCGATCGCATCGGTGGACAAATGATATTGGTTAAAGACATGGGGATGTTGCTCGTGCTAACTGAGGAAGGTAAAGCACTTTTAGTGAAAGCCCAACCAGAAGCATACACAGTACAAACTGAATTCCAAGCCATCAATGGTAAAACATGGAATCATCCAGTGATTGCTGGTGGGCGACTCTTTGTCCGAAACTCAGAAGAAATGGCCTGTTACGAATTGGGGCCAGCATAGTCACTTAGAATGGACACAATTCACATTAGCGCTGAAAAAGCCTATTCACTCTTATCGGTAAGAAAATTGCCTTCGTCCCTGGAAATCGATGGGCAGTCCATCGATTCAGTAATGTTGGGGGAGCAAGCTCAAGGGCCACGCAATTAGATCATGGCTATGGGGTGAGGGGTTGCTCGTTTGACTCAGGATAATCGCGTTGTCCCCGTTGAGTACTATGCCGCTCGAACCTTGCGCGATCAACGTTTTAAGGTCATCACGAATACCCACGGTGTGATAACAGAATTATACGATTTGCAAGTCGATCCCGGTGAGACTAAAAATGTGCTCAGTTTCCCAAAAGCGGAGCATCAGGCTGTTCTTGCTAAATTCAACAAAGCGCTCGCTACTTTCCCTAAGCGTGACGCTATTCCGCGTTACGATGAAAACCCAGCTCAACCATGGGATCTCGTAAAGAATTAATAGTCATCATTTACTTCATTTTTATAAGAGCGTATAATGAAAACTTCAAACGCAAGGAATGATTTACATGATTGACTTAAACACAGAAGGTACTGAGCTTTCGCAAGAAGAAATGCTTCGCTATAGCCGACATGTTTCCCTTTCGGAAGTGGGAGTCGAAGGGCAAAAACGACTTAAATCTGCCAGCATATTACTTGTAGGGACCGGCGGTCTCGGCTCCCCGTTGGCAATGTATCTCTCGGCTGTAGGTATTGGACGTCTCGGACTTGTGGACTTCGATAAAGTAGACGCTTCCAATCTTCACCGCCAACTGATTCACGGTACCAAAGATGTCGGTCGACTCAAAATCGAATCTGCCCGTGAATCAATTGATGACATTAACCCCCATGTACAAGTAGACATCTACGAGACTGCTCTGAACTCTGCCAATGCGCTCGAAATTATGAACGGCTACGATCTGGTAATCGACGGCACCGATAATTTTCCTACACGCTATCTCGTTAATGATGCTTGTATACTCTCAGGAATACCCAATGTCTATGGAAGTATTTTCCGCTTCGAAGGCCAGTCTTCAGTATTTGGAATGCCAGACGGTCCTTGCTACCGCTGTCTATTTCCACAACCGCCTCCACCTGGAGCAGTGCCAAACTGTGCCGAAGGCGGTGTGATCGGTGTATTGCCTGGAATTGTGGGGCTCATTCAAGCCAACGAAGCTATCAAATTGCTACTAGGCCAAGGCGATCCGTTAATTGGGCGTTTGCTGTTATTCGACGCTCTCGCCATGAAATTTCGTGAAATAAAATTGAAGCGCGACCCCAAATGTCCTGTGTGCGGCGATAAGCCCACCGTGACTGAACTCATTGATTATGACCAATTCTGTGGCTTTCATGCCGAAGAGGAAGATGAAGGAGACAACCCCTTGGAAATTACCGTAACCGAAGTGAAAGCACGCATAGACAACGGTGATGATTTTGTACTCATCGATTGCCGCGAATCTCATGAATACGATATTTGCAAAATCGAAGGTTCAGTACTCATTCCACTCAGCGATTACGAAGCCGGTATTGAGGCCATTGATAAATCTGCCGACATTGTGGTGCATTGTAAAATGGGCGGCCGCAGTGCGCAAGCACAAGCTTGGATGCTGCAGCACGGTTACGAGAAGGTGCTGAATATGACTGGCGGGATCACGGCCTGGTCGCAAGATGTTGACTCAGATGTGCCGGTGTATTAATTACAGCTGACTATCATCCAGCGAGTGATTCATTTCTAGAGCGGGTGATTCAGCTTTTGGTACTCCGACCACTTTCGCGGGGATACCAACAACCGTAGTGTGGGGCGGTACATCTTCAAGTACAACGGCACCTGCACCGATTTTTGCATTCTCACCGATTTCAACATTACCCAAAATTTTTGCTCCCGCAGAAATCAGCACGCCATGGCGTACCTTAGGATGACGATTGCCGTGCTCTTTCCCGGTTCCGCCTAAGGTCACTTCGTGCAGCATCGAGACATAGTCTTCGACAATGGCTGTTTCACCGATAACGAGACTAGTGGCATGGTCAATCAAAATGCCCTTACCAATGATGGCAGCTGGATGAATGTCCACAGCAAAAACTTCTGAGATGCGGCTTTGTAAATACGAAGCCATTGAGTGGCGGTCGACTTTCCAATAGTAATGAGCTGCGCGATAAGCTTGCAGGGCATGGTAGCCTTTGTAATAAAGCAAGATATATAAGTAGCCATTACAAGCCGGGTCACGTTGGCACACCGCAGCAATATCTTCACGAATCGAGTCCGCAATGGATTCGTCTTTGCTATAAGCTTCATCAAGTAAATCGCTTACACTGCTTGCAGGCAGTGTCGAACTTTCTAGTTTGCTGGCAATTAAAAAACGGAGCGCATCTTCCAGCGTTTTGTGAACGAGCACAGTGGCATACAAAAAGTCTGCCAACATCGGTTCATCGTGTGCGGCTTTTTCTGCTTCCTGTTGTATTTGCTCCCAAAATGGATCGCTCATACGATTTCCTTTTTCGATTGCCAACTTAAAAAGATAGCAAGTAGTAGTTCTTTTTACCTTTGCGGACAACAGCCATATTATCGGTCAATAAGCTATCATTCGATAATACCACACCGTCCGCTTCTATTCGCTGTGAATTCAAATATAAACCGCCGTTTTTAATCATACGGCGGCCTTCACTTTTACTTTGGAAGATAGATAATTCTACCAATAGATCCAATAGAAGTTTACTTTCAGACAAAACTGTACGGTCCACTGATTCCGAAGGCACCTCTGAAAATACATCCATCAACGTTTCTTCATCTAGCCCAGTCAAGTCGCCACCGAACATCGCTTGACTCGCTGCGAGGGCATTCTGTAGTGCTTCTTCGCCATGTACTAATCGCGTCACTTCTTCCGCCAATGTTTTTTGGGCTTGACGACGATGCGGCTCATCGGCTACTTGCTGTTCCAATGCCGCAATCTCTTCTTGCGATAGCAGTGTAAAGTATTTTAAGTAGCGCATCACATCTGAATCTGCCTGATTAATCCAAAACTGGTAAAATTTATAGGGTGAAGTCCGCTCAGGGTCCAACCAAATATTGCCCGATTCAGACTTTCCGAACTTAGAGCCATCCGCCTTCGTCACCAAGGGCATGGTCAGTCCATAGGTCTTAGCATCTTCGCGCATACGACGCGTAAGGTCCATTCCGGCAATAATATTGCCCCACTGATCACTTCCGCCTATCTGCAACTGGCAATTCATATTGTCATAGAGATGCATAAAATCATAGCCCTGTAAAAGGCTGTAGGAAAACTCGGTATACGACATGCCTTGGTCGCGGTCATTCAGACGTTGTTTCACAGAATCGCGGTTCATCATGGTGTTGACCGAGAAGTGTTTACCCACATCGCGCAGGAAATCCAGGAAAGACCACTCGCCCATCCAGTCGATATTATTCACCATCGTAGCCGCATTATCGCCATCAAACTCAATAAAACGCTCAAGCTGTTTTTTAATGCCTGCAGCATTTACATCAACCATTTCCTTGGTCAACAGCTGGCGTTCAATAGCTTTAAAGCTCGGATCGCCAATAAGTCCCGTGGCACCACCCACCAATGCGATAGGCTTGTGGCCAGCGCGCTGAAAATGCACCAGGCCCATAATGGGGAGGAGGGAGCCGATATGGAGGCTGTCCGCCGTGGGGTCAAAGCCGCAATACAGGGTCATTGGCCCATCATTAAGTAATTTGGGTAATTCATCGTGCGTGGTTTGGCTCAATAAGCCACGCCAAGTAAGTTCATCTATGACTGACATGGTGTACTCCAAAATGGTTTAAAGGTAATGTCCGCGCGATCATACACTATTTTCCCAACAGGTTCACATAAGGGTATATAGTAATTCTATGGCATATGCACACAAATTTGGACAATATAAGTTTATGGTAAAGTATTTCTCATGAGCCATCTATTTAAAACAGGGCTATATTTGAGAATGTTTATAAGTTTATAATGGAGACAAACGTCAGCAAATACGGCGAAAAAACTATCCGAACCTTGCTTGACTTGGAGCTCGTCATTTGTTATTATTCACCTCCAATCGCCACCTTCGGGTGGCGATTGTTTGTGTAGGAGCCTAGGTTCTTACGAAAAACTGGCTTTTTAAAGGTCTTTTGCTGGTGTAGCTCAGTTGGTAGAGCACCGGATTTGTAACCCGGCGGTCGGAGGTTCGACTCCTCTCGCCAGCACCAGTTTACATAACCAGGGCAGTGGTTTTAGCCTTGTGTGATAAATAGTTTTGGTGGGTTGTCCGAGTGGCTAAAGGAGTCGGGCTGTAAACCCGATAGTGTAATGCTTACGTTGGTTCGAATCCAACACCCACCACCATTTTTATTGTGACGCGGGAGTAGCTCAATGGCTAGAGCATCAGCCTTCCAAGCTGAGGGTTGCGGGTTCGAGTCCCGTCTCCCGCTCCACTTTATGAAATAAGCCCGCTTAGCTCAGTGGTAGAGCACTTCCATGGTAAGGAAGGGGTCATCAGTTCAAGTCTGATAGTGGGCTCCATCATTAACTATTATTTTTGGGCGTAACACAGAACGAACCTTTAAAAAGGAATCGAAAACATGTCGAAAGAAAAGTTTGAGCGTACTAAGCCTCACGTGAACATCGGTACGATTGGTCACGTGGACCACGGTAAAACGACGCTGACGAGTGCTATCACAAAAGTATTGGCTGAGACTCAAGGGTCTTTGTCTATGGACTTTGATCAAATTGATAACGCGCCAGAAGAAAAAGAACGCGGCATTACGATTTCTATCTCTCACGTTGAGTACGAAACCGAAAACCGCCATTATGCGCACGTGGATTGTCCTGGTCACGCCGATTATGTGAAGAACATGATTACCGGTGCTGCTCAAATGGACGGCGGTATTTTGGTAGTAGGTGGTGATGACGGTCCAATGGCTCAAACGCGTGAGCACATTTTGTTGGCCCGTCAGGTAAACGTACCTGCGTTGGTTGTATTTATGAATAAAGTAGACTTGGTTGACGACGAAGAGTTGCTTGACTTGGTTGAAATGGAATTGCGCGAGTTGCTTTCCAAATACGAATTCCCTGGTGATGATATTCCTATTATCCGCGGGTCTGCTCGTGAAGCGATGGAAGATGGCGATAAAGAGATCGGCATGAAAGCAGTACTTGAGCTTATGCAAGCCGTTGATGATTATATCCCTACGCCAGAACGTGCGTTGGATAAAGATTTCTTGATGCCTGTGGAAGACGTATTCACGATTACTGGTCGTGGTACTGTGGTCACGGGTGCTATTGCTCAAGGTATTGTGCATGTTGGTGATAAAGTTGAAATCATTGGTATGGGCGAAACACTTGAGACGACGTGTACGGGTGTTGAGATGTTTCGTAAGCTGATGGATGAAGGTCAAGCGGGCGACAACGTTGGACTGTTGGTTCGTGGTATTGAGCGTGAGCAAGTACAGCGTGGTATGGTTATCGCTAAGCCTGGTTCTATCACTCCACACACCAAGTTTGAAGGCGAAGTTTATGTGTTGACTAAAGAAGAGGGTGGACGTCATACTCCATTCTTCTCTGGGTACCGTCCTCAGTTTTACTTCCGTACAACGGACGTGACGGGAACGCTTTCGTTGCCTGATGGCGTGGAAATGGTTATGCCTGGTGATAACATTACGATTACGGGTGAGTTGATTACCCCAATCGCTATGGACGAAGAACTTCGCTTTGCAATCCGCGAAGGTGGCCGTACAGTCGGCGCCGGCGTTGTGACCAAAGTAATCGAATAAGTTTAACGACAAGCAGTTTTGGAGAAGCCTCATGGCAGGTAAGAATAAAATTCGGATTAAGTTGCGCGCTTATGACTACAAATTACTGGATAAATCGACCCAGGATATTGTGTTGGCCGCTCAACGCACAGGTGCTGCAGTAATTGGCCCTATTCCGTTGCCGAAGACAATTAATAAGTACACAGTGTTGAAGTCCCCGCACGTAAACAAAAAATCGCGTGAGCAATTTGAAATGCGCACGCATAAACGCTTGCTGGACATCGCAAATCCAACCGCTCAAACGGTTGATGCGCTGATGAAGTTAGACTTACCAGCCGGTGTGGACGTTGAAATTAAACAGTAGCCGAATTTTGGCGTAACTCAATAGCTGGGTTTTAGGGTGTGTGACTAAAGCTCGGGCCTCTCAAGAGGATGTAAGAATGATACCTGGATTACTTGGAAAAAAAGTGGGCATGACCCGTGTCTTTACCGACGACGGTCGCTGGATTGAAGTGACTGTTCTCGAAGCTGGACCATGTACCGTTATACAACGAAAAACAAAAGACTCTGATGGCTATAGTGCTGTTCAGTTAGGGTATGGCGCTATGAGAGAATCTAAAGCCAATAAGCCTAGCTCAGGACACTTTGCTAAAGCAGGCCTTAAACCCATGCGTACACTCAAAGAAATTCGTGTACCTGAAGACAACGACTCTAAGCAAGGTGACGAAATCAAAGCCGATATTTTTACGGTGGGCGATCGTCTTGATGTGTCGGGTACGTCTAAAGGGCGCGGCTTTGCCGGGGCAATTAAACGCCACGGATTCGGCGGTGGACCAGGCGGTCACGGTTCGCATTTCCACCGTGCACCCGGTTCGATCGGTCAAAGTGCTGACCCAGCCAAAGTGTACAAAGGAAAACGGATGCCCGGTCGCTACGGTGGTGCCAATATTACGGTACAAAACCTTGAAGTAGTGAACGTTGATGTCGATAAAAACCTAATTATTGTACGTGGTTGTGTTCCCGGAGCGAACGGTGGACTGGTTACGTTGCAAAAAAGTGTGAAAGGAGCCCGATAAGTCATGGCTTCTACGAAAATCTATAGCGCTGATGGTGCTGAAAAAGAATCTATTGAGCTGAACGCTTCTGTATTCGACATTGAACCCAATGTCGGTCTGGTGCACCAAGTGGCTGTGGCCCTGATGGCAAGTAAACGCCAAGGGAATCACGAGACCAAAGTGCGTCATGAAGTTCAGGGTGGTGGTAAAAAGCCTTTCAATCAAAAAGGTACAGGTAATGCTCGACAAGGTAGTATACGTGAACCGCACATGCGTGGGGGTGGTGTGGTCTTCGGTCCTCACAAGCGTAGTTACCGTAAAACAGTTCCAGTGAAAATGAGCCGTAAAGCTCTTTGCTGTGTCTTTACTGACCGCGTTCGCAATGATGCGTTGTGTGTGTTGGACGAATTAAGCATAGATGGTGTTAAAACCAAATCCATGCTTAACTTATGGGAAGCGTTGGTACCTGAAGGGCGCAAGACACTTCTAGTCACTGCTGAGAACAATACTGATGTAGTGAAGTCCGCTCGCAATCTTGAACGCTTGACAGTCCGTACGGCTGCAGACGTAAATGCGCTGGACGTCCTGGATGCAAAACGGGTTATCGTGGTAAAAGATGCGCTGACTAATTTGGAGGCACGATTGGGATGAAAGCAGAACACCCTATTCACGTAATAAAATCGCCGGTACTTTCTGAGGAGTCCAATCTTCAGCAATCCGCGTTTGGTAAATATGTATTCAAAGTTGACCCTCGCGCGAATAAAAATCAAATTCGTGATGCCATCGAAGCTCAATGGAGCGGCGTAAAGGTAGTGAAGGTAAACACAATGAATTATGACGGGAAGATTCCTGGTCGCCGTACTTCTGGCCGTCCTGGAAGTCGTCCTGATTGGAAAAAAGCCATCATTACCTTAAAAGATGGCGATACAATCGACTTGATCTAGCAGGAGCAATCCAGTGGCTTTAAAACGATATAAACCAACGTCTCCGGGACAGCGCTTCAAAACGACCGCTGATTTTTCCGAGTTGACGAAAAAACGTCCAGAGAAAAGCTTGACGAAAGGCAACCCTAAAAAGGGTGGTCGTAATAACAACGGTCGCATCACGATGCGTCGCCGTGGTGGTGGTCATAAACGCCTCTACCGTGTTATTGATTTCAAGCGCAACAAGGATGGTATTCCAGGTGTAGTTCGTGCTCTTGAGTATGATCCAAACCGTAGCGCGCGTATTGCGCTTGTGGTTTACGCCGATGGTGACAAGCGTTATATTTTGGCGCCCAACGAGTTAGAAGTTGGTATGACTGTAAATAGTGGTGCTGATGTTGAGTTCCAAGTGGGTAACTGCTTGCCTCTTTCAAAGATTCCTTTGGGTACCTTTATTCATAATGTTGAGTTGACCTCCGGTAAAGGTGGTAAGATGGCTCGCTCAGCTGGTAACAGCTGTCAGCTTTTAGGTAAAGAAGGCGATTCAGCTTCTTTGCGTCTCCCCTCCGGTGAGATGCGACGTGTTCAGCTAATTTGCCGCGCAACAATTGGTGTGGTTGGAAACATTGAACACCAAAACATCAGTCTTGGTAAAGCCGGTCGCTCCCGTTGGTTGGGTCGTCGTCCTAAGGTTCGTGGTGTTGTAATGAACCCAGTGGATCACCCACACGGTGGTGGTGAAGGTAGAACTTCTGGTGGCCGCGATCCGGTATCACCATGGGGTGTACCAACCAAAGGCTATAAAACACGTAAGAAAAATCATCGTACGGATCAATATATTATTCGTCGTCGAAATAAAAAGTAATCTAGGAGATAACCAGTGCCACGTTCAGTTAAAAAAGGGCCATTCATTGATGACCATCTTATGTCTAAGGTGGAAAAAGCAAAAGCCACTAGCGACAGAAAAGTCATCCGTACTTGGTCACGTCGTTCAACCATCTTTCCAGAGATGGTTGGTATGACGATTGCGGTCCATAATGGACGTGCATTTATCCCGGTATTTGTTTCGGAAAACATGGTGGGTCACAAATTGGGCGAATTTTCCCCAACGCGTACCTTTAAAACTCACCCAGTTAAGAAAAAGTAGGAGTTTAGATTATGGCAACGGCCGTAGCACGTGTAAAACGAATTCGCATAGCGCCGCGTAAAGTACGCTTAGTCGCGGATTTGATCCGAGGAAAAAAAGTTTCGGAAGCACGGGACATATTGTATTTTACTTCTAAAGGTTCTGCGCCTATCGTGCGTAAAGCTTTAGACTCAGCGATTGCCAATGCAGAGCATGCTGCTGCTGAAAGTAATGAACGAGTAGATACCGATGAAATGTTTGTAAAAACGATTCGTGTGGATGAAGCTGAAACGCTTAAGCGTTTTCGTCCCAGAGCCCGTGGCTCCGCATCACCAATTCGCAAACGTTCCAGTCACTTAGAGCTGATTATCAGCGACGACAAGGAGAACTAGGGTGGGCCAAAAAGTACATCCCAACGGATTTCGTCTCGGCGTAATAAACACCTGGAGTTCAGTGTGGTATGCCGGTAAGAAAGATTACGCAGATCTTTTACATGAAGATCTGAAATTGCGTGACTATGTGAAAAAACGTCTGTATAGCACAGGGGTTGCTCGCATCGATATCGAACGCGCTGGACACAAAGCCAAGTTGCACGTATACACGGCTCGTCCAGGTTTGGTAATTGGTCAACGCGGACAAGAAGTAGACAAGTTGCGTTACGAGCTTGAAAAATTGACCGGTCGCGAATTACTGATTAACATCCACGAAGTACTGCAGCCTGAGCTGAGCGCTACATTAGTAGCCGAGAGCGTGGCGAGCCAGTTGGAACGCCGTATTGCATTCCGTCGTGCGATGAAGAAAACAGTGCAAAACACAATGCGCTTGGGTGCCAAAGGTATCCGCCTGCGTGTAGCGGGTCGTTTGAACGGTGCTGAGATTGCTCGCGCTGAACAAGCTCGTGAAGGCAGTGTTCCATTGCACACCCTGCGTGCAAACGTAGATTATGGTGTGGCAACTGCTCGTACCACGTATGGTGCGATTGGTGTTAAATGTTGGATTTATCACGGTGAAGTGTTGCCGGGTGAGATGGCCCCGAAAATGGCTGGTGATCAGGTGCAAGCACCTCGTCGTCGCCGCGGTGCTGGAGCAGGCGGCTCTAACTAAGCTGCGTTGCCTATAAACGGAGAATTATATAAATGTTAATGCCCAAACGTGTAAAGCACCGTAAGCAAATGCGCGGTCGCCGTAGAGGAATGGCTAAAGGCGGTTATGAATTAAGCTTCGGCGAATTCGGCCTGAAAGCGACGCAAGATGGTTGGATTACTTCTCGCCAGATTGAAGCCGCACGTATCGCGCTGACTCGTAAAGTTAAGCGTGGTGGTAAAATTTGGATTCGTGTATTTCCTGACAAACCAATTACCAAAAAACCGGCAGAGGTTCGCATGGGTAAAGGTAAGGGTGCTCCAGAAATGTGGGTTGCCGTGGTTAAGCCGGGCCGAGTAATTTTTGAAATTGAAGGCGTGGACGAAAGCTTAGCGAAAGATGCTATTCGCTTAGCTGGACACAAAATGCCTATCGCTACTAAATTTGTCAAACGCGGTTAAGCGTTTGTGACGGAGACGATTCGTGAAAGCAGCAGAACTACGAGAAAAAAGTAACGAAGAGCTGGAACAGCTCATCGCAGACAGCAATGATGAACTTATGCATTATCGTTTGCAAATGGCCACGGGTCAAGTAGAGAATATCTGCAAAAACCGTACCATGCGCAGAGAGATTGCACGCATTAAAACCATTCTGAATGAACGCAAACGTGCCGAAGATACGGCCGATGCAGGAGACGGTAATTAATCATGGCCGAAGAACGTGGACATCAAAAAGAACGTGTAGGGCTGGTGGTCAGCAATAAAATGGATAAAACCATTACTGTGGCGGTTGAACGTCGCATGCAGCACCCCCTGTACAAAAAAGTAATTCGTCGCACCAGAAAGTTTCATGCACATGACGAAAAAAATGTGTGTAATGAAGGTGATTTGGTACGTATTCGCGAATCCCGCCCTTTGAGTAAATCAAAGCGCTGGCGCTTAGTTGAAGTCGTTAAACAAGTTGACTAAACACACTCTGGGATTATCCCCAGGTGAATAATAGGGTATACCGATGATACAGACAGAATCAAAACTCAAAGTAGCCGATAACTCCGGCGCCCGCGTGGTTAAATGTATCCACGTTGATGGCGGTACTGGACGTCGTTACGCGCGTTTGGGCGATATCATTACGTGCGCTGTAAAAGAAGCTCAGCCAAATTCACCTGTTAAAAAAGGTGATGTCGTGAAGGCGGTTGTGGTACGCATGAAGCGTGATTCACAAAGGGCGGACGGAACGGTTATTCGTTTCGACTCAAATGCAGCTGTGATTATCAATCCGCAAAAAGAACCCCGTGGCACCCGTATCTTCGGACCCGTACCCCGTGAACTGCGCGAAAAAGGTTTTTTGCGTATTGTGTCACTGGCCCCTGAAGTGGTGTAAAGGACTTAAGAACTATGAATATTCGTAAAGGCGACAAAGTACAAGTGATCACTGGTAAAACGAGTGATCACGGTAAAGTCGGTAAAGTTCTGGATGTTAACAGAAAAACCGAACGTGTGTTGGTTGAAGGTGTAAATATGATTAAGCGCCATACTAAACCCACTCAAGAAAACCAGCAAGGCGGAATTATTGAACAAGAAGCAGCCATCCATGTTGCTAACGTAATGCCTTGGTGTGAATCGGCTGAACGCCCTTCACCTATTGTGCGCAAACGTTTAGACGATGGCACGCGTGTACGCGTTTATAAAATCAACGGTGAAACCGTTGAAGACGCTAAATAAAGGAGCTGGAATCCAGTGACAGCACGATTGAAAGAAACATACAACGATACCGTCAAGACATCTTTGATGGAAAAATACAATTATTCAAACGTCATGAATATACCTGTACTTCAAAAAGTCGTGGTAAACATGGGGTGTGGTGATGCAAACAATGAGCCGCGTATTTTAGAACAAGCCATTGAAGAGTTGGGAGCGATTACTGGTCAAAAACCCAGCCCGCGTAAAGCCAAGAAATCAATTTCAAACTTCAAACTGCGTGAAGGACAGCAAATCGGATGTATGGTTACGCTGCGTGGAGAGCAAATGTTTGAATTTATGGATCGTCTGTTTAATGTAGCGATGCCTCGTATCCGTGACTTTCGCGGTACATCGGACAAAGCCTTTGACGGTGGATTCAACTATACACTGGGTTTGAAAGAACAAACGATCTTTCCCGAACTGAATATGGATGCTGTTCAGCAAGAGCGCGGTATGAATGTGACATTTGTCATCAGTAACTCTTCTTCACGCGAAGAAAGTTACGATCTGCTCAAAATGCTGGGTATGCCATTTGTAAATCGGAACGAAAATTAACGTAAACACAAGGTCGCACGTAGTATTGGCGACTGTGAGGAGAAAAGCTCGTGGCTAAAAAGTCCATGATTGCCAAACAACAACGTACACCCAAGTATAATGTACAAGCGTACAATCGGTGTGGTGTATGCGGACGCCCGCACGGCTTCCTGCGTAAATTTAAATTGTGCCGAATCTGTTTTCGCACCCTCGCCCTGGAAGGTAAAATTCCCGGGGTTAAAAAATCTAGCTGGTAAAGAAAGAGGTAATATTTCATGTCAATGAGTGATCCCATAGCCGATTTGCTGACGCGCGTTCGTAATGCGCTTCATGCCGGATTCCCTACAGTAGAAGCTCCCGCCTCCCGAATTAAATTGGGTGTGTGCGAAGTACTTAAAAGCGAAGGGTATATCCACGACTACGTGCGTGAAGATGACGGTAAGCAAGGCATCATCCGCATTACATTAAAATATACTGCTGATCGTAAGCCTGTGATTCAAGGCATTAAGCGTGTCAGTAAACCCAGTTTGCGTATTTACTCTGGGTCTCAAGATTTCCAGCAAGTACGCTCAGGTCTGGGTATTTCCATCGTCACTACGTCCAATGGCGTAATGACTGCCAAGCAAGCCCGCAACGATAAAGTGGGTGGCGAAGTATTGTGCACCGTGTGGTAGTACCACTTTTAAATCGCAATTAATATCCGAACATTATAAAAGGAATTGATGCCGTGTCTCGCATAGGTAAAACACCCGTCGCTATCCCAGGCGGAGTTAAAATAGAGGTTAAAGGAAACCTGATTAAAGTAACCGGTCCTAAGGGTACTTTAGAGCAGGACTTTCAGCCCGAAGTCAGTGTAAAAGTTAATGATAGTGAAGTAGTTGTTACTCGCAGTAGCGATCGTCCAGACGTTCGCGCGCTTCATGGACTGACGCGTGCGTTAATCAACAACATGGTTGTTGGCGTAACGCAAGGTTACGAAAGGATTTTGGAAATCCATGGTGTGGGTTACCGCGCAAGCTTACAAGGTAAATCCTTGAAACTTCAGCTCGGTCATAGTCACCCTGTTGTGATGGATGCACCAGAAGGAATTGAATACGCGGTTGATGGAAACACCACTATTCGGGTAACTGGAATCGATAAACAACAAGTTGGACAAACTGCAGCTCAGATTCGCAAATGGCGTAAACCTGAACCTTATAAAGGTAAAGGGGTTCGTTATCGCGATGAGTATGTACGTCGTAAAGCCGGTAAAGCAGGCGCTTAATCACGCTAATTGAAGGAATGATATAGTCATGTCAAAACGAGCACATAAAGTAGACCTCTTGGACCGACGCAAACGTCGCGTTCGTAAGAAAATTTCGGGTACACCAGACGTTCCACGTCTAAGCGTACGCCGTTCAAACAGCCATATATATGCGCAAATTATCGATGATACTACCGGCGTAACCTTAGCCGCTTCATCTTCTGTGATGCTAAATATTAACGGTACCAATGTCGAGTCCGCCAAAAAAGTGGGCGAAGCACTGGCCAAAGCTGCTCAAGATAAATCAATTAATTCCGTACGTTTTGATCGTGGTGGACGTTTATTCCACGGTCGTGTTAAAGCACTGGCTGACTCAGCCCGTGATGGCGGATTACAGTTTTAAACGAATCAGGAATCTCGGCAGCAACGCCGACAGGAGACCTTAGAGTGAGTAATGAAAAAAAGTCTGGTGACAAAAGAGGCCGCAAAAACGATAAACGTGGGCCTAAAAAAGAAGAGTCCGAATTCATTGAAGATGTGGTGAAAATTTACCGTGTATCTAAAGTGGTAAAAGGTGGACGGCGCTTTAGTTTTAGTGCTATTGCCGTAGTGGGCGATGGTAAAGGTAAAATTGGTGCAGCAACCGGTAAGGCCTCCGAGGTGCCAGAAGCTATCCGTAAATCTATCGAAAAAGCCAAACGTCAAATGTTTGATGTACCTATCGTGAACACAACCGTGCCACACGAAATTATTGGTAACTTCGATTCTGCCAGCGTTATTTTAAAACCCGCTTCATTGGGTACCGGTATTGTAGCCGGAGGTCCTGTGCGTTCCGTACTCGTTGCCGCTGGATACAACAATATTCTGACCAAGTCATTGGGCTCAAACAATGCTACAAACGTAGTATGGGCGACCCTTGAAGGACTTCGTCAACTTGAAACAGTCGAACAAATTGCCGCTAAGCGCGGCTTGGAAGTTTCTCAGGTTTTATAATCTGAACACTTCGTTAACAACGTAACACACGTTAAGGAAATTACGATCATGATGGATTTAAGTAACTTAAGCCCCACGCCCGGCGCGACTAAAAAGCGCAAGCGAGTCGGACGTGGACCTAGCTCTGGTCACGGTAAAACAAGCGGACGCGGCCACGGTGGTCAAAAGTCTCGCTCCGGTTACTCACGTCGCTTTGGATTTGAAGGGGGTCAGTTACCACTGAACCGTCGTCTTCCAATTCGCGGATTCAACCACTCCGGTCGTCACCCGCTCACCGAAATCAACCTTGATGTTCTTTGCGAACACTTTGAAGACGGCGCTGAAGTGACTTTGGAATCCCTGCTCAAGGTGCATGCCATCAAAAAAGGATCAACCGGTGTTAAGATTTTGGGTCGTGGAGACGCAACCAAAAAACTCGCGGTTAAAGTCAACGCTATTTCCGGTAGTGGACGCGAAAAAATTGAAGCCGCCGGCGGGTCTGTTGAACTTATTGCAGCGCCTGTAGCTCGTGCGGTAAAAAACCGCAAGAAAGGCAAGGGTAAATAATCGTGGCCCAGCCCCTCGAAGCATTTCGCAATTCATTTAAAATTCCCGAACTGAAAAGCCGTATCATGTTCTCCTTTTGGATGCTCGTGATTATCAGCTTGGGTCGCCACGTTCCCACTCCAGGTGTGAACGGGGAAGCGCTTGCCGCGCAGATTGAACAAATGAGTGGGTTGCTGAGCTTGTACGACATGTTCTCTGGTGGAGCATTCGCTAATGCAGCGATCTTCGCATTGGGCGTTATGCCGTACATCAGTGCCTCTATTATCATGACCTTATTGGTTGTGGTAGTGCCTCAGTTAGAAGCCCTGCAAAAAATGGGTGCTGAAGGCCAAAAGAAAATTACCGAAATTACTCGTTACCTAACGATTGCTATTTGTATAGTGCAATCAATGGCTATGGCTAAGTTTTTGACCAACATGCAAATAGAATCACCAGATATCTTGGTGTTTGCTGACCCCGGTATAGGTTTCTATTTATTGTGTATTTTATCTTACACGACCGGTAGTGCTTTCATTATGTGGGTAGGTGAGCAAATCACTGAAAACGGCATTGGTAACGGAATGTCATTGATTATCTTCGCCAGTATTATTTCCGGTATGCCTGGTGCAATGGTAAGCTTGCTTGAATTGATTCGCAACGGACAAATCAGTGTGTTTCAATTTGGTTTATTGGCTATTGTGTTTATTCTCGTAGTCGCTGGTACCATTTTGGTTACAACAGGACAACGACGTATTCCCATTCAATACCCGCGTCAAGTTAAAGGGCGCCACGTGATGGGTAATCAAAAAAGTTACCTGCCTTTGAAAGTAAATCAAGCAGGTGTGATTCCCATTATCTTCGCATCTTCTTTATTGACGATTCCTACCATGATTGGTGGAATCTCCGATATCCCAATCATTTCGACAATCTTTGGGCAATGGTTGGCACAAGGGACATGGGGAAATAACTTCGTGTTTGCAGTAATGATTTTCTTCTTCTCCTTTTTCTACACAGCCATCACCTTCAACCCTGTTGAGATGGCGGACCAAATGAAAAAATACGGCGGCGTGATTCTTGGAGTACGTCCCGGTAAAGCAACCGCTGAATACTTGAACACTGTAATGACCCGCATTACGCTGGTAGGCTCTTTGTTCTTGGTTATTGTTGCATTATTACCCAACATTATGTACGACTTGATGAAAATTCAGGATTTCAGAATTACTATGTTCTTCGGTGGTACTAGCCTATTGATTTTGGTTGGTGTAGCCTTGGATACTGTGAAGCAGATGGAACAACATCTGATTATGCGTAAATATGATGGATTTTCCAAAGGCGGACGTAAAATCCGTAGTCGGAGAGGATAACGGCAGCTTTGCCCAATCGAATATTAATATTGGGTTGTCCGGGTGCCGGTAAAGGTACGCAAGCTCGACGGATTGCTGAACGGTTTGGCATCCCCCATATCTCTACGGGTGATATGTTTCGTTCGCATATGGAAAAAGGGACCGTGCTGGGCAAACAGATAGAAGATTATATGCATACGGGACAGTTAATACCGGATGCAGTGACATGCAGAATGATGGTTGAGCGTTTAGCTGAGCCTGATTGTGCAAATGGATATATATTGGATGGATTTCCACGATCCGTTCCACAGGCGATAGAATTGGACAATATGGTTGTCCAACGCACCGAAGCCCTGGGTGTAGTGATAGCATTACAAGTCACAGATAAAGAAATAGTAGATCGTTTGACAGCACGCCGGACTTGTCCCAAGTGTGGTCGAATTTATAATATGAAGTATAAAAAGCCGAAAATAGAGGGTATTTGCGACTCTGAAGGCTGTGATGCAGTAAAACTTGTCCAGCGTGATGATGACACGGAAGCAACCATTCGCAAACGATTGGCTGTTTATCACCGAGTCACTGAGCCATTATTGGCTTATTATGCTGAGCGAGGATTGCGACAGGATGTCATGGGTGAAAATCGCACCCCTGACGAGATCGCAGCACAAATTGAAAAACTTTTGATAACCGACGGAAAAATAGTATAATGATCGCCCTTCGTAGCCAAAGAGAGATAGATTTATTGCGCACGGCGAATCAAACCGTTGCTAAGGTCTTGACGACCCTAGCCGATCGGATTAAGCCGGGCGTAAAAATTATTGATCTGGATTGCGAAGCTGAAAGCATGATCCGTGAAGCCGGTGGTATCCCGTCATTCTTGGGCTATCATGGCTTTCCAGCGTCTACCTGTATCTCAGTAGACGAAGTGGTGATACATGGTATTCCCGATGATCGGGTGTTGCAGGAAAATGAAATTTGCAGCATCGATGTTGGTGTCAATTATAAAGGCTATTATGGTGATGCAGCATTATCCATCCCATGTGGTAAAGTAGACTCGGAACGAAAACGCTTAATGCGTGTGACGGAACGGTCACTTTCTGCTGGGATTGATGCGGCACGGGCCGGAAATCGTATACACGATATTTCAGCAGCCATTGAAAAAGTAATACTTGCGGATAACCTAGGGATTGTACGGGATTTTGTAGGCCACGGTGTAGGCTCAGAAATGCACGAAGAACCTCAGATTCCTAATTATGTAACATCTTCAAAAGGCCCTCGACTCAAAGCAGGCATGGTAATCGCTTTAGAGCCGATGGTTAATTTGGGTGTAGAAGAAGTGAATGTGTTGGAAGATGGTTGGACGGCTGCTACAGCAGACCGTAAGCCAAGTGCACATTTTGAACATAGCATTGTGATTCAGCCCGAAGGGCCGCCTGAAATCTTATCGAAATCGCCAAATGCAAATTGGCGATGGGGTGAGAAAGAGGGTGCCATTTTACGTGGCGAGCACTTGTCATAAATAAAGAATTTGTCACAGTCTGGTATATATCAGACGGCATAGATAAGGGAAGCAACGATTTCCCTAATGGAGAGACCCATGAAAGTACGTAGTTCGGTCAAGAAAATTTGTGAAAAATGTAAAATTATCAAACGTCACGGGAAAGTTCGTGTAATCTGCGAAAACCCAAAGCATAAACAAGTTCAAGGTTAATCTGAGGAGAATAGATTCATGGCACGTATTGTTGGTGTAGACCTTCCCAAATCCAAACGGGTACTTATTGGGCTCCAAAGCATTAAAGGAATTGGACCTGCCCGCGCATTAGAGTTACTGGAAAAATCCGGTTTATCTCTGACCATGCGTGTGCACGAACTGAGCGATGAGCAAGTGAGCACGCTCTCAAATATTATTCAAAATGACTATAAAGTGGAAGGTGATTTACGTCGTGAAGTGACGTCTAACATTAAACGCTTGATGGATATTAACTGCTACCGCGGAACGCGTCACAAAAAAGGCCTTCCAGTTAACGGACAACGCACGAAAACAAACGCGCGTACCCGTAAAGGCCCGCGTAAACTCGCTATTACCAAAAAATAACCCAGTTAAACAAAGGAGGCCCCTCAGGTGGCTACAGAAAAACGAAAAGCGAAGAAAAAGCGCATTGCACTTTCTAGTACTTCTGGAGTGGCGCATATTCAAGCGACCTTTAACAACACCATTATTTCAATCACCGATGCTCGCGGAAACGTCATTAGCTGGTCCAGTGCTGGACAAGTTGGGTTTTCCGGTTCACGTAAAAGTACTGCGTATGCAGCACAGTTAGCCGCTGAAAAAGCAGCCTTAGCTGCTATCGAAGTAGGTTTGAAAGATCTGCGTATCAATGTTAAAGGTCCTGGGTCCGGACGTGAGTCCGCGATTCGGGCTATCCAAGCTGCTGGTTTGGAAGTAACCTTGATTCGCGATACAACCGGTATCCCGCATAACGGTTGCCGCGCACGGAAACGCCGTCGCGTTTAACACGAAGATCGCATCGTACTGAACCGGCGCTTGAGCGCAGGGTTGACGTTGGCTTGTGGACTAAAGGACGATACACATGATTAGTGAAGATTTTGTAATTCCAAAATGGGTAAGAATAGAAGATGGTGGAACCGATTTATTTGCACGTTTCGCAGTAGAGCCTTTTGAACGAGGATACGGCTCAACAGTAGGAAATTCCATGCGCCGCGTGCTCCTGGCTTCCTTATCTGGTGCTGCCGTAACAGCTGTTCGCTTCGAAAATATCACTCATGAATTTTCCGCCGTTCCCGGCGTGAAAGAAGATGTGACCGATGTGGTACTGAATTTGAAAAAATGTGCGCTCAGCCTCAGCGAAGGCGAGTCCATCATCTTTACATATGTGCATAAAGGCGAAGGTACACTCACCGCTGGTAAACTATTTGCAGGTCAAGAATTGGTTGAATGCTTCAATCCTGAACATGTATTACTTGAAGCCACCAGTAAAGATGCAGAGATTGAATTAGAAATTAAAGTTGCCCGTGGTCGCGGATATGTGACAGCGGACAAATTTGAATTGGATCATGCTCCATTGGGCACCATTTACCTGGATGCGAACTTCTCACCTATCGAGAAAGTAAATTTCCTGGTTGAAGACGCCCGCGTTGGTCAAATGACCGATTACGACCGTCTTTTGCTTGACGTATGGACAAACGGCTCCATTAAGCCAGAAGATGCAGTCCAAGAAGCAGCCGGTTTGATTGTTGAGCATATGGGAATCTTCTCACAGCAAAAAACACAGGAAGAGGAAGAAGCCGAATTAGCTCCAGCCGAAGATCCTAGTTTAACGCAAACGATGAACCGCCCAGTTGAAGAAATGGAATTATCCGTACGTGCAGCCAACTGCTTGCGCGTTGCTGAAATTGCTACTATCGGTGAATTGGTTTCCAAAACGGAACCCGAAATGCTGGCTTTCCATAATTTCGGTAAAAAATCGTTGGATGAAATTAAAGCCATCCTCGATTCAATGGGTCTTTCTTTGGGCATGGATATTTCTGCTCCAGTAGAAGCCGAATAATACTAAATTACCCGCGATACTAACTCGCGATAGAACACGAAAAAGGGTTATCAAAATGAGACACCGATTAGCAGGACGCCGTTTAGGGCGCAACATGGCCCATCGTAAGGCTACGATGATGAATTTAGCCGTGGCATTGTTTACCCACGACTCCATCGATACTACGGTATCTAAAGCAAAAGAACTGCGTCGCTTTGCCGAGCCACTGATTACACTGGCCAAAGTAGATAGCATTGCCAACCGTCGCCGTGCGTTCGCAAAACTGGGAAATAACCAGCAAGCTAGCGTAATTGTTAAACGTTTGTTTGCAGAAATCGGACCACACTTTGCCGATCGCCCTGGAGGATACACTCGTATCCTCAAAAAAGGCGAGCGTTTGGGTGATGCAGCCTTAATGTCCCGCATCGAGCTCGTAGGCTTGGGGGAATACCAAGAAGACGAAGATTAAGTGGGACAAGGAACTTTGAGATTCAACCGAGTATCTGTACTATACAGATACTCGGTTTTTTTATGGTAACGACTTCCTTATGAATAAAACATTAAAATGGCCCTATGCACCCCTGCTCCTTGGATACTGTGTTGGAATTTTTCTACTGTCGCATCAGTCAGATGCTTCTGTGAATAAAGGCGGATGGGTGACTGTACCTAGGGTGGATAAGGTAGCCCATGCAATTCTATACGGGGGCTTACATTATGCTTGTCATGGGGCTTAAAACGTTCAAATACCGATGTAAGATTTTGGGTGCAATGCTTTGTCCCTGTCATTTTTGCTATGCTATATGGATTGAGCGATGAAATACAGCAATTGTTTGTGCCTAAGCGAAATTTTGATTGGTGGGATTGGTGTGCAGATATTGTTGGTGCAATCATAGCCCAAGTAATACTGTGCAAGGGGATTTGGAAACTTAAACGGTAATCAATCGATGAGTGAAGACCAAATAGACAAAAACACAGACACCGAACAACAAAGTAGTGAAGCAAAAAAAGTATGCGCACGCGGATGCGCAACACTCTTTTTTGTTGCAATGCTATTTGTAGGATCTATTTGGGGTGTAGGGCTTGGGGTATTTGTCTATTTCCTAGATGATGCGGAAACAACCATCGCTGCATTGGATGAATTCCGTCCTAAAGTGGGTAGTAAAGTGTACTCCACCGATGGGGAAGAACTCGGTGAATTTGCTATTGAAGCACGGCAACTAGTACCACTTAATGATATCCCTCTGAATCTGCAAAAAGCATTTATCGCAACCGAAGATGATACCTTCTATACCCACAAAGGTGTACGCCCATTAGCAGTGATGATGGCGATAAAAGATGCCATTCGCACCAATCGATTGCGTGGAGCCAGTACGATAACCCAGCAAATCGTACGAAATATTGAAGGCACAGGAATTTCCAAAGAGCAAACGGTGAGCCGAAAGTTAAAAGAAATGCTTGTGGCACTTCAGCTCGAACGACAATACACCAAAGATGAGATACTGGAGTTATATCTTAATCAAATATTCTTGGGTGTAAGTGCACATGGAGTTGAATCTGCCTCCCGTCAATACTTCTTGAAAAATGTATCTGAATTGACACTTGGTGAATGCGCTATGCTAGCCGGTTTGACGCGGGCACCCAATGTCAATCAGCCCTTCAAAGCACCTGAAAATGCAGAGAAACGACGAAATATTGTTTTATACCAAATGTTGCACAACGGATTTATAACGCAAGAGGAATACGAAACCGCCAAAGCAGAGGATTTAAGAGAATCCGTCATACGCCCTGAAGAACGTGCAATGTATATCGGTAAAAAGGATAACCGGTGGACTCCCAATAAATTTAAGGCCCCATATTTTGTAGAAGAAGTACGTAAATTTATTGGTAAACCACCAGCACCCTTCCAGATTAGTGCCTTCCAAGAAGAACTGTTCGAAGAAGGCTTACAAATCAGTACAACCGTCGATATGCGTATCCAAAAGGCCGCTAAAGAAGTGTTGCTTAGGCATCTGGAAGCTTTTGACACTAAAAAACTCGAATTGTTGAAGAAGCAAGGTAAGGAATCAGAATTTGTTCCTGTGTCGGGGGCAATTGTTTGCTTGGATAACCGCCCGGGTATAGAGGGGTATGTGCGGGCGATGGTAGGGGGACGCGATTACAATACCAAAAAATTTAACAATGTTACCCAGGCTAAGCGTCAACCCGGTTCCAGTGTAAAACCATTCGTTTGGCTAACAGCCTTCGATAACGGTATGACGCCATCTGATTATATGGACGATAGTGAAGTAAAGTTCGTGGATCGTTATGGGAATGTGTATGAGCCGAAAAACTTTTCTAAAAAGTTTGAGGGGCCGATTCCTATTCGCTATGCATTGGAAAAATCCAAAAATATTGTTGCAATTCGTTTGGCGGAACGATTCAAAACACCATTGGTTCGATCATATATGTATTCGGCTGGATTTAAGTTACCCATTAATGAAGGTTTGAGTATGGCATTGGGTGCCAATGATACACGTATCATTGATCAAGCTGAAGCCTACTCTACCATTGCCAATGGCGGATTGCGTGTTACCCCAACTATCATTACGGAAATTCGTGATCGAGATGGGATTGTGCGTTTTGATCATTCTGACTTTCGTAAACTCAAACGTGTATTTCCAGCTGATGCTACCTATCAACTTACTCATGTTATGCAAGGTGTATGTACCCCTGATCCTAGAGGTCGGGTGTGGCCTTCGGGTTGGCGTACTAAAGATTTGGCTCGTCCACGTGCCGGAAAAACGGGAACAACCAATAACAATACTAATGTATGGTTTTGTGGGTTCACAGCGCAGTTTACTTGTATTGTGTGGATTGGGTATGAAGATAACCGTTCATTGGGTAAAGGGAGTGAATATACAGGCGGGAAGTTGGCATCGCCTCTATGGGCTGAATTTATGATAAAAGCACATGAAGGGATGCCGGTAGTTGATTTTAAAGTGCCACCGGGTGTGGAATTCTATAAAATCAATCGGATTACTGGATTGGCTGGCGGTGAATATGATGAAGCGTATATTCGTGGTACAAAACCTCTTGTGTATAAGCCGATTCATGAAGTGGAAGTTGAGTTAGAAGATCTGTCATTCACCAGTTTTCAATAGACTCATCATGGCGAAATTAACCACAGATAAAGACGACGAGTTTGTTGAGTATGTATGTGACCAATTAATGGATTTTGATTTGGTGACCTATAAATCCATGTTTGGTGGTTATGGCCTTTACTGCGGTGACGCGTTTTTTGGATTGGTTTTTGACGGACGCGTCTATTTTAAAACGGATGATTTCAGCCGTCCCAAGTATGAGTCTTGGGAATCCGAGCCCTTTCAGCCCAATGCAAAGCAAATGCTAAAAACCTATTACGAAGTACCAGCGGATATTATCGAGCGTTCTATAGATTTAGTGTCATGGGCTGAAGAAGCGTATACAGTTGTGCGGAATGCTTAATGTTTATAGCCGATAAGTTCGGCGTTGAATGTATGACTATTCAGACGTTTGTGCTTGTTCAATTACATCCGATAGTTTTACAGGTTTCCCACCTTGGCGCTTAGATTCATCAGCCGCTTCCATGAAAGCGAACATCTCAACACTTTCGCTAGGATAAACTGGGACGCAACCGCTTTGGAAGAAGCGCACTATTTCACGAACTAAGTCAGAGTACGAACCACCAGACTGTTGTTGAGCCACTTTCTTCGTGCCGAAAATAGTGACTTGGTGTGGAGTTGACGCATTCCGCAACCCACGGAATGTGCCTACACGTCCATCACTCCACACGCCAGTGGCTACGTCAGTATTCTCCGTGCTGGTGCGCACAACGGATTCACATCCAGGCCCTAGGACTGTAAAGAGTGCTTCAACAGGGTGTACACCATACCAAAAAAAATCAGGATGGTGCTCTTCTAAGTGGCAGGGGCCATACGACATTGCTCCGCGTACTTCACCTACATCTTGGGTTTGAAGTGCTTTCATTCCAGCATAAAATCGATACGAAGATGAGGTGAACCAGCGCACATTATGCTTCTTGCCCAAACGCTGAATTTCAAGAGCATCAGCCAGTGTACCTGCTAAAGGTTTGTCGATAAATACAGGTAAGCCCGCTTCAAATACAGGCTTCACTTGTTCTAAGTGCGGACGTGCATCGACGCTTTCTAAAAGGATAGCATCCACTTTACTGGATAACTCTTCGATGGTGTCTACAATTTCTACACCAAAGTCTTTGTTTAAGGTTTCGGCAAATTTATCCACGCGGGTGTGGCTGGATTCTACATCAGGGCTTCCCCCTTTAAAAGCCGCTACGACCTTCGTGCCCGGTACATAATCAGGATGGCTTTTATCGTTCAGCAGCTTTGTAAAGGCTGTTACGTGTGAAGTGTCCAATCCGATGATACCGACTTTAATTTCTTTTCGTGACGGATCCTCAGGCAACGCCATAATTTCAATTTTGCGAAATTGCACCGGGTGACTTTCGGACTGTAGAGAGATGTAGCCACTGAAAAGCATGCGGTCACCATTGCGTTCATCGATGATTTTTTTGCTTTCATCTTTTTTAGGATCCAATTGAGGGTGTTGATATTCCATCACCAACTCACCATTGATAAAATGCTTGATGGAATCATTGCCACGAACTTCAACCTCTACTGTGACCCATTGGTCGCCGTGATAGGTTTCTGAATCAGAATTCATGCAATGACGTTTTTCTACTTTTCCATCGACTTCAATGTGGGTATAAGGAGAACACATATTGGCCGTTGTGCGATCATCTGTTCCATTTCCACCCAATAACTGAATCTCTATGGAAATTGGGAAATCTTGATCTCTTCCCATAGCCGCAGGGTGAGGGGAGTGTAGCATGATGCCGCTATTTCGAAATGCCCAGCCTGGACCGCCTTCAGCTTGTTCACCTGTGAAGCGGTATTCCATGCGAAATTTATAATGAGAATAAGGGTTGTTGTGGAAGATATGGCCAAATTTATCATTAAAGGGTCCTTTGTAGCCATCATATGATATGGACATGTTTCCATCGACCACTCGGAAAGTGCTCCCGAAATTGTCCCCCAATTCATGATGACGAATTTTCGGTGTCCAACCGCTCAGGTCTTTCCCGTTGAAGATACTGACCCATTCTCCGTCACCGGCAGCATGCGAAACAGAGCTGAGGCCGAATATTAAAGTCAATATCAGTGTGGTGATAGTTAAATGTGAATGTTTCATTAAAAAGTCCTTTTAAAAAATGTCTAGCGTTTTTTATCCATGTTAGCCTTCATCTCTTCATCCGTTGGAGTAGCAGTGGCTACGCCGCCTTCCGGCACCTGAATCTTTGCAGTCCAAGCAATGGCATTGAGTACTAAAGTGCGGAAGTTATCATCTTTCCAATTGTGGTGTCTATGACCACCAGTAAACCCAAAGCTACGTCCGCCATTTGCACGCTCATATGCCCAGGCGGTGTGTTGCGGTTCATCATTTGCAACTGCCTTTCGCACATGAGGATTTCCGCTATGCGCACCATCTCCACGAGACATGGTAGATTCAGGAGCAAGAGCCGTGAGGATTGGAGTTACGCCTTCCATCTTTGGAACAAAGCGCATGTGAAAATACCACTCATCATTGATCACAAAGGGCACGATGCCGGATGTGATGGCATGATTGGGTAGAGCAGAAAAATTGGCATCCCAATGAGGATTGACTGACCAGTGTGGTTCAAAATATCCTCCCAGCCATTCCAAAAACTTATCACCCTTTTCGCCCTTAGTGGTCTCTACAGCGTAATGAATGCATACAAGTCCCACACCTTTGTCCATATACGCTTGGAATTCTTCGATGTGACGGTTCAATAAATGCGCTTTACCGCCATCGCAATAAATAACTATCGCATCGGCATCATCAAAAATACTTGGATCTTTGGGGTAGCCATACCAAGTGACTTCTGTTTCTACGCCCGGCAAGCCCTCTTCAAGTTTTTTGACCAAGAGCATGGAACCTGCCCGGTGTTCATGGTCGCCTTTAGCGTGGCTTGGGTTCCCAGCGATGAAGACCACTTTTTTACCCTTAGGGGGGGGATCAGCACTGACTGTGGCACATCCCGTTAACATCGATACACAAAGCCCTAAGGCTGCAATCCAAATCGTTATATACCGCATTAATATGTCCTCTCAATTAGTTTATACATTAATAATCGAAGGTCCATTGTACAAAAAAAAGACAGATGTTACGACTTTCTAATATGAGCTTACCCAAGTATGGTATTTCGTTTTGTAAGCAGTAAAACAAGATAATTTAGCGCTCTTGACACAGAAGTATAATATTAGCAGAGATTAAACAGTTGGAAATAAAACCGTAAGACTTCAATGTTGAATTGAAGAATGTATTGAGGATGGATATATGTATGGAGACTGCCAATATTCGATTAATTTGGAAGGAGATGAAGAGTTTCACCCTGGAGTATTTTCATGTTATAAGCCTGTTTCGGATGATATTGTTGTCAAGAAAAATGGTAAAAAATTTTCTAGTGATGATTGGGCTTCTTTATATAAATTGACGCGTACGAATAAACAAAAGGCCTTTTCTATTTGCGCTGAACATTATTTAAATACTTAAGGCCAAATATATTTTTCAGATACTCATCAATTGTCTAATGTGTTTTTTTGAAGGTTATAAAACAGCCGCAAATACTCTTGCTGGCACAGAAATGATCACTGACGTGTATATAGAATTCGAAGCTCTTAGAGCTTTTTTGACCTGTGTGCGAAGAGGCTTTTTGCACATCATGTAGATATGACTTATGGTACAATTCAACTTATTGAGCAGGATGATGAAAGCTTCTTAACTTGAGCGAAAGAATCCTGTGTGTATATCGTGTGTAATTTTCATCTGCAGCATAGTGCTGAAGGAATAGCTAAAGCCCAAGCGGATTTTCAGCGGATTATTGAACGTGCCATCGAGCATGGTGGACATTTTTATTTAACTTACCACCGCTGGGCGAGTGCTAAGCAGTTAACGATGTGCTATCCGAATATTCATGAATTTGTGCAGTGGAAGAAACAGTATGATCCCAATGAGATATTTTCAAAGTGACTGGTATGCAAACACCAAAAATATTTTGGGTATGTCTTAACGTTTTATGTATTCACGGTATTCTTGATACATCCCAGCCAAATCCGGTTCTTTGTTTGTATCATAGCTAAAGACATAAAGCCCAAATCCCAGTTCAAACTCTTCGCCTTTTTTCACCCGCGTCGAGTTATTTTTTACTGTATCATCATTTGGTCCAGTCATCGCCTTTTTCCCGAAAGGATTAGCGACAATTAAACCGTAGTCGCGTGAATGAAACCAGGATTTTCTGAAGTTGTCCGGATGTGCAATGACCATCATGCCCACGCCTTTGCTATTAACTGTGCCATAGCCTGCAAGCCAACCCGCTTTTTTGCCCCAGGTGCCTTTTTCATTCACGCCCCCTTCGCTGTTGCGCATGGTTCCATTGCCTCCACTTACGCGCAGGCCTGTGGCTAATCGAACGCCAAAGCCCATTTCTTCTTGGTCGCCAAAAGCGAAATCATTCGTTTTAGATAGAAAAGTAGATTGTGTATGTAAAATGTATCCATGCTTCTCAATGCTGATGGTGTATTGACAGTCTTCTTGGAAAAAATCCTTACCGTCTTTCGATTCAAAAATCTTGCGGGTTAGGAAGCCCCCTTCGGGGTTGATGTGCATTAATCCGCCATGGCGGATCTTGACCTTATTGCGCCAATAGTCATGACCACTGACATCGCCAAATGCCATCCATACGCCCGGGTGGTAAGTTGAGTGGTCGTCATTGTCTTTATCAGCAACGGGGTCAGTGGGATAATTACGAGTAACTTGGATGCCATCCAATGTTTTTAATTGCTTAAAATATGGGCGTGTTACATTTATATCCGGCCAGACATATTCCATAATTAACCGGTTATTTATAGATACCTTCATACCATTTTGATGAAATTCTAGTGTGAATGTTGAATCCGCTTGAGTGGGCTGGCAGATCCCAAAAATAATTGCCAAGAGAATAGTCCATCGGTATAGCATTGATAAATTCCTTTAATCAGTCATCCGTTTGTTCTCGATTATGCTCTTTGCGTGGCGTAATGACAACCCCAGCCAAAGACTTCGTAGGTTGGTTGAATACTACTACTTTTCAGCGTTCACCCATACAAAGTTAAACCCCGATGCATATTGATGGGGCTATAAATAGATCGCGCGATCTCGAATCGTATTAGGCTCAATAACGACAATATCCGCTTTATAAACCTCGCGAATAAATCCACGGTCAGGGAGATTCAGAATCGTAGCAGGCAATTCACTCATACTATAGATTTTTTTTCGATACTGAGCAGTGGAGAGTTCAAAGAAAATTGTCGTGCAATATCAATGGGGCCTCGGCCATCTTGATTAACTACAACGTTTGTTATCTCTTGGGTTACAAGATTAAGTGCAGCACGGCGAATGGGATTGTAGGAACGCAGACCCGTATTAATATCTGGAGCATCTGCATGGCTATGTAGGTCGATAAACCCCCGTACCAAGCATTTTCCACGTACATCCAAACGTTCACGGCATTGCGCATTGGATAAATCCTTCACAATCGCAACAATGGAGTCACCTCGAATCGCGACATCTGCACGATACGGGGGCACCGCTTCCATAAATGATTATAGCCCCGGATAGGATGGTGTCATAATAGGAGGAGGATAGCGCAGTAGCGTTAAATTCTCATATGAATACCACTAGACTCACTATGAAATACATGAATCTATGGATACACACAGGCCCTACCATGGCAACCTCTTGGTGGAGTATTTAAATGAGGGGCTTCTTTGCCCCAATTCCCTACATACGGGAATTAAATAATTAATCGAGGATAAATTCGACTTCCCCGCCTTTAATCACGCATTGGCAGGCCAAACGTTGACCTTTGGGCAGATCAAAATCGAGTTCTTTCTCGGTCATAGACTCAAGATTAAACGCACCGGCAGAGGGAACTGACATGCATGTTCCACAAATACCATCAGTGCAACCAAAAGGTAAGCCCATATCTTCACACGCTTCCATTACGTTGGAACCGTCCGCGACTTCGCGTTCTTCTTCTTCAAATCGAATAATAGCCATATCAGCCAAATCTCTCCTAACTTGGTGGATTGTAATGTGAATAAGGGTGTATTTTACGCAAAATTAACACCAATAACAAACCCGACCATTGGACTGATAATGAAGGCCCACAAGGCACGTGGAATATTTTATTCAGAATCCTTCACGCTTGTACTTAAAAAAGACGGTGTGAAAGCTCCCGAGGGATGTGCTGAAGAAATAAAGGCGTATTTAGATGCTCATGAAGATGTTGAGTCTTGGCTTATAGTCAATGCGTATACAGGTTTTGAACTGCCCGAGCGATATCGAATAGAAGTAACAAAGCGTGAGAATCAAGACCTGGAAATTAAATTCCATCAGCTACGCTGCGAATCAAAGCCAGGGTTTGCTGAGCACATTTGAAACCAATTACTGAGCGATTTCTCTCATCTCCCCTTGAGTACAAGTGAATACATATCCAAACAAGATTATAGTTCTGTTCGTATAAATCCTTGGCGTATATCGACTTGCCTGGACTCGGGTATATATTGGATCGCAGATGAGACATAGGAAATTGACTCGCCATGGTGTGAAATCAAATTAGTGATACAAATCTCTAAATCCTTTGGTTAGTTGTTTTTAAGCCCTTTATTTGTTATGATTACCAGCTGTTTCGCTGTGTGTGCTTATATGGGTATCTTTGCACGGCGATAGATTACATATAGTTACGGGCGGATACCCACTTAAAAGCGCCCCAATTTACAAGGAAATAGAACTATGGCTCGTTATACTGGCCCCAAGCACAAACTGTGCCGCCGTCTCGGCGAATGTATTTGGAGTAATCCAAACTGCCCTTCCATCAAACGTCCTGTACCTCCTGGACAACACGGTCAGAACCAACGCCGTAAAAAATCTGTGTACGGTACTCAGTTACTTCAAAAGCAAAAACTGAAAATGCATTACGGATTGATGGAAAAACAACTGCGTCGTGTTTTCGCCAAAGCGAAAAACTCCGGCGGTGTTACCGATAACAACCTGATGGCTTTACTTGAATCTCGTTTGGACTGCGTAGTTTACCGTCTTGGATTCGCGAACTCCATGCGTGCTGCACGTCAATTGGTTAGCCATTGCCACATTCTCGTTAATGGGCAACGTTGCAACATTGCATCTCGCCACATCAACAGAGGCGATGTCGTCAGCATCCGTGAAAAAAGCCGTAAGATCCCAATGGTTGCCAATGGTGTTGAAAGCCCACACACCATGATTCCAGAATACCTAGAACGCCCTTCTGATTCTTTCGAAGGCAAAATGGTTGCTACCCCACTTATTGAAGCTATACCGTTCAAAGTGGATACGCAAGCCATCATCGGTTTCTACTCCCGCTAGATTCCTTTTCGATACACTTCGACGCGGACCGTATGCACTGCTTGCGGTCCGCGTTTTTATGCATACAGGCCTACTGGAAATCCATTGTGTCTATTGCACTTCCCAACATAGAAGTTATTAACGATATTCTCACTCTATCTCCCAAGCAACTCAGCGAGGGGATTGAGATTGTGGGCCCATGGGCATCGGGCAAACCTTTGGTGGCCATGCAACTCGCTACGCAGCGTGACGCTTCTTTGCTGTACATCACCGCTGGACGTATGGAATCGGAAGACGCGCTTGAAGTTCTGGTTACCTTTGCTGAATCGCATACCTGCATACACATGCCGGCTTGGGAAGTATTGCCGACAGACACGATGGATCCTACAGATGACATCGTTGCTGAGCGTATGAATGCACTCAACAAGCTTATGAAAGCTCAAAAGGCTGGAACACCGGTGGCTTTAGCAATTTCTGTTCGTTCGCTTTTGCAGCATGTGATCAACCGAGACCAATTGCAGTCCGATGCTGTCGACTTGGAAGTGGGCGATGAACATGATATGGAGTCACTGGCTAAACGTTTTGTGGACTTGGGCTATGACCGAGAACTTATGGTGGAGCAGCGAGGCGAATTTTCTATTCGAGGAGGTATTCTCGATATTTTCCCCATCTCGGATGAGTTGCCTTTACGGGTAGAGTTTTTTGGTGATGAGATTGAATCCATCCGTTGTTTTGAACCTGAGACTCAACGCAGTATTGAGCATGCCGATGCCGTACATGTATTGCCTCGATCGGAAAAACGTTTACTCTCCAAGCAACAAGGAAAATTATCCACCATGAGTGATTACCTTGGTGATAGATGGATTGTTGCTCTGGATGAACCCCTCGCGGTGTATGCGGAAGCTAGACAGTTGGAGGAGCAATACGGCACTTCACCTTTTATGACCTCGTGGGATTCGGTGATGAAAAGGCTCAAGAAAACCATCCCCGTATCGTTGGCTCAAGTGGCCCATGAAGCCGTTGAAGGCACAAGGCGGTTTACAGTGCCCATGCGTTCCATGGTCAGCTGGTCGGGGCAGATTGATAGTTTTTGGGAGCAACTTAAGCAATGGGATCTTGATGGATATTCCGTTCGTTTATTGTGTCATAATTCGGGCGAGCGCCGTCGATTGATGGAGCTCGTGCGTGAGCATGGATATCGACCAGGACGCGATAAGTTTGATTTGCAGATTGCCATCGGGCGATTGAAAGAAGGCTTTTCTTCTGACAAAGATAAATTGGCTGTGCTTAGCGAACGTGAGATGTTTGGACGCAAATATATTCGCCGTCGCCGCCGTCGATTCCAAGCAGGTGCATCCATTACTCAGTTTAGTGATGTGACACCGGGTGATTACATCGTGCATATCGAAAACGGTATCGGGCGATATCTTGGCCTGCGCAGTTTCGAAGGCAAACCCAATGATTTCATGGCCATTCAATATGCGGGAAAAGATGTGATTTATGTGCCTGTAACACATATTGACCAGGTACAAAAGTATGTTGGTGGCGGTGGCTCAGTGCCTAAGATGGACCGTATCGGCGGGGCTTCTTGGAAGAAGACCAAAGGCAAGGTCAAAAAGGCCGTGCAGGATATGACTGAAGAATTGCTTAAACTCTATGCGCGTCGAAATACCCATGAAGGTGAATCCTTTGGGCCGGATACGCATTGGCAAAATGAGTTTGAGGATTCATTTGAGTATGATGAGACGCCTGATCAGGTTCGCGCGATTGCAGAAATTAAGCGCGATATGGAATCGCCTAAACCGATGGAACGTTTGTTGTGTGGGGATGTGGGTTTTGGGAAAACGGAAGTCGCCATCCGTGCAGCATTTAAAGCCGTCATGGGTGGTAAGCAGGTGGCTATCTTAGTGCCTACCACTGTATTGGCTGAGCAGCATTATAAAACGTTTAAAGAACGCTTTGCCGATTACCCTGCGAAGGTAGATTTATTATGTCGTTTTCGTACCCCGGCTGAAATTCGTGGACTGATTCAGGACATGCGTACGGGTGAAGTGGATGTCGTTGTGGGGACGCACCGTCTGACTTCGGGCGATGTGCAATTTAAGGATCTTGGCCTTGTGATTCTTGATGAAGAACAGAAGTTTGGTGTGAAGCATAAAGAGCGCCTCAAGAAGCTTAAGATTGATGTGGATGTGTTGACGCTTACGGCGACACCGATTCCGCGTACCCTGCATTTGTCTATGTCTGGTGTACGCGACATGAGTGTGATCAATACCGCTCCCAATGATCGTTTACCGATTCATACCTGTATTGAAACTTTTAGCGAAGACCTTATTAATGAGGCCATCGAGCGTGAGTTGGCGCGCGAGGGGCAAGTTTTTTATCTGCACAATCGCGTAAACAGTATTGAAAAAGTGGCCGCGATGATCAAGCGACTCGTGCCGAAGGCGCGGGTGCATGTGGGCCATGGCCAGATGGGCGACAATGCGCTCGAAGAGGTCATGACGGGTTTTGTGCGCCATGACTTTGATGTGCTTGTGTGTACGACCATTATTGGTTCCGGGTTGGATATTCCCAATGCCAACACCATTATTGTGGATCGTGCCGATACTTTTGGTTTGGCGGAACTCTATCAAATTCGCGGTCGCGTGGGGCGGTATAAACATCGTGCCTTTGCCTATTTACTCATTCCCGGCGATAAAGCCCTGAGCGAAGTTGCACAACAACGTCTCAAAGCACTGGAAGAATTCAGTACGCTCGGTTCCGGATTCCGCATCGCGATGCGTGACCTCGAAATTCGCGGATGCGGAAATATTTTGGGTGGCGAGCAAAGCGGAAACATTGCATCGGTGGGCTATGAAACCTATACCCAATTAATTGCTGAAACGGTCGCCGAACTTAAAGGTGAACCCACGAAAATTGTGTATCTGCCCAATTTCGATGTAAGCTCGGATGCGACTATCCCAGATAAATACATTGAGCTAGAATCCCAAAAAATCACGCTGTATAAGCGCATCACCAATTTGAAAACGCTCGAAGAAATTGATGATATATACGAAGAGCTTGATGATCGCTTCGGCACCCCGCCCGAGGGTGTGAAGCAATTGCTCGATGTTATGCGCGCGCGTGTACACGGTAGCCAGATTGGCGCAACCAAACTCTATGTCTCCAAAGGCATCTTCACCATGGTCTTCCCCAAGAAACACGGCATCACCCAAGCCACACTCAAGCAGCTCACCGATAAATACGGCAAAGGCATGCAACTCTCCGTCAACCCCGATCCGGCGATCAATATTCAATTACCCAAGGGCAGCAACCCTGTCGCCTTCGCGCTTGAAGCCCTACAAATCATCACTAATCACTGACCTGTTTCCTGCCAAGAACACCCATCCACCCGAATGGTGTCGTACTGCGCCTATGGCCCCGGCACCCCTACCGAATCCACACCCGCCTGTAGTCCTGTCAGGGATGTTGCAGATCCTGCCGGATGGTTTAGTGGATGTGTAAAAGAATGGGTGTTTAGTTGACAGAATGTGGCGATAATGATGTGATTACGCAATAACCTCATGAATGGGCTCGACTTCTTCTACGCCGACGAGTTTTTGGTCTAGGCCGTTGTAGAAGTAGGAGAGGCCGTTGGGGTCTACGCCCATTTGGTGGAGGATGGTGGCGTGGAGGTTTTTGACGTGCATGGATTTGGATACGGCGGCTGAGCCGAGTTCGTCGGTTTCACCAAGGGTAACACCGCCTTTAATGCCGCCGCCGGCCATCCACATGGTGAAGCCTTTTGAGTTGTGGTCGCGTCCGGTGCCTTTTTCGTATTCGGCGGTGGGTTGACGGCCGAATTCGCCGCCCCAGACGATGAGGGTTTCGTCGAGCATGCCGCGTTGTTTGAGATCTTTGATGAGGCCTGCAATGGGTTTGTCGGTTTCGCCGCAGTGCAGGTCGTGGTTGTATTTAAGGTCGGCGTGGGCGTCCCAGTTGTAGTCGTTGTGGGCACCGCCGGAGTAGACTTGGATGAATCGTACGCCACGCTCAGCAAGACGTCGGGCGAGGAGGCATTTACGGCCGAAGTCTTGGGTTTGGTTTTGGTCGAGGCCGTAGAGGTTTTTGATGTGTTCGGGTTCGTCACTAATGTCGACGGCTTCGGGGGCCGAAGTTTGCATCTCGTAGGCGAGTTCGTAGGAGGCCATGCGCGCGGCGAGATTGGAGTTGTCCTCGCGTTCAGCGAAGTGGAGTCCGTTGAAGTGATTCAGGTGTTCGATGAGTTGTTTTTGCTCTTTGGCTGTCATGCCTTTTTGGCGTTCGAGATTTAAGATGGGGGAGCCGGTAGGGCGGAACACGGTGCCTTGAAGGCTGGCGGGCATGTAGCCGCTGGTCCAATTTTTCGCGCCGCTGATGGGGCCGCCGGAGTTGTCGAGCATGACGACATAGCCCGGTAAGTTTTCATTTTCATTGCCGAGGCCGTAATTGAGCCAAGAGCCGAGTGAAGGGCTACCGCTGACGATGCGCCCAGAATTCATCATGAGCATGGCGGAGCCGTGGATGGGGGAGTCGGCGGTCATGGACTTGATGAAGGCCATGTCATCAACGCAAGTGGATAGGTGTGGGAAGAGATCGGATACCCAGGCACCGGATTGGCCGTGTTGTTTGAAATTCCATTTGGGTCCAACGATTCGCCCTTCGTTTTTGTGTCCACCGCGGCCGTGGGTTTTTACTTTAATGGTCTTGCCGTCGAATTTATACAGCTCGGGTTTATGATCGAAGGTGTCCACGTGGCTGGGGCCGCCGTACATAAATAAGAAGATGACAGTTTTGGCTTTGGGGGCGAAGTGGGGGAGCTTTTCGATGATGTCTTTTTTGATTTTTGATACGCCATCGGCGGCATAGGCTTGTTGGGAGAGGAAGCTGTCTTGGCCCATCATGCCGGCTAGGGCGACGGAGGTGAAACCTCCACCTACGCGTCGTAAAAATTGGCGACGGTTAAATTCGGGGTTGTTGTTGGCGTCTTTACATTGGTCGCAGGACATGAGGTACTCCTTAATCCAGATAGAGAAATTCGTTGAGGTTCAGGGCTAGCAGGCAGTAGCGTTCAAAGGCCTGATCAAGGGTTAGATTGTTTTGGGCTTGCATCTCCCGCACGAAGGTATGACTCATATCGCGTTCACGATCTGTGGGAAGACGTCCGTTACAGATTTCGAATGCACGGGCCAATTGTTTGTCTAGATCTTGGGCATGCTCTTTTTGTACGCGGGTTTTGAGTCCTTCGGCTTGTAGGTGGGCAAAATCACTATTGAGCAATCCCAAGGCCTGTGAGGGCTGGGTTGTCACAAAGCGTACCGGGCAGGTGTTGTCGATATCGGCAAAATCGAAGGTAGTGAGCATGGGGTGAATCAGTGAGCGTTTTAAGTGGATGTAAATGCTTCGGCGGTTTCCTTCTTCGGGAGTAGAAATACCCCAAATGCCGGAGCGTAAGATTTCGGCTTTTTTGGATGAGGTGGCGAGGACTTCATCGGGGAGTTTAGGGAAGATGGTGGGTCCGTGAGATTTCAGGTTGAGATTACCGGAGGCCATGAGCATACTGTCGCGGACTTCTTCGGCATTGAGTCGGCGCATGTTGTAGCGCCAGAATCGATCATTGGCGGGATCTTCGGCGAGGCCTTTTTCGTTGCCAGTCGAGGCCATTTTGTAAGTACTCGAAAGCATGATTTTTTTGTGCATGGCTTTGAGTTTCCAGCCTTCTTTGATCAGATCGCTGGCCAACCAGTCCAGGAGCTCTGGGTGAGTAGGGCGGTCACCGAGTATGCCTAAATCACTTGTGGTCCGTACAATACCACGCCCCATATGGTGTTGCCACAAGCGGTTCATGATGACTTTGGCGGTCATGGGGTTTTCGGGGGAGGCAATCCAATTGGCTAGGGCAGTGCGTCGATATGTGGTGTTTGCGGCAGGATCGCCTTTGGGAATGACTACTTCGGGAGGGTTGAGCAAACCGGGAAAGCCTGGTTCAACTTTGTCTCCGGGGGTATGTGGGTTGCCGCGGACCATGAGGAAAGTATCGGGTGCTTTGGGGCCAAGTTCGGATACAGCAGCGGCCTGCTTCATGGGGGCTTTGCGCTTTCGGACTTCTTGGATTTGCTTTTCCAATTCCTTGATGCGTTTGATTTGTCTTGTGTTGAGATAGTCTTTTCCGTATTTGTCGACGAGTTTCATGAGTGAATCGTTGATTTCGACGGGTTGATTGGTGCCAATGGATAAAGGAATATTGTCAATGCCCGGCCCATTCCAACGCACGTCTAATTTGGGAGGGCCAGCTTTGGTGAAGTATTCCATGCGGAAAGGGTGCAGGCCTTTTTTTAATTTAAGGGAACCGGATTTTTCTACTGTGCCGAGTCCTGTGGATTCAACAGCGCTCAAGTTGGCTACTTTGATTCTGAATCCGTCTGTAGCGTTAACCGTGAAGGTGTATTCACCGTCTTCGGGCACTTGTAGGTTTGCTTCGTATACGAATCCTATGGCGGATTGCCTTGACGCAGGAGCGACGGTGATGTAGTTGTATTTGAGGTCACCGGATTCCTCAATTTTAACCATATCGAATTCAGGCAGGGTGTCCCAGGTGTCGCGGTAGAAGTGATATTTTAACTGGGTGAGGTGAGAAGGGCTGGGCTTTTTCCCGCCGAACCAACGTGGATTGTCTGGGTAGGCTTTGGTGGCGAAAAGTTTCAGTAAGGCGCGCTGATTTTCGAGTAAGGTCGATTCTTCTGCGCGGTTCTTGGCTACCGCTTGGTCGTAAGCTGCTTGGGAAGCTTCATCCATGATGGGGCGCAAAATGCCGAAGTCGCCGGTGCGGCGCAGGGGTTTGATGTTGTGGAAAAAAGATAAGAAGCGATAGTAGTCTTTTTGGGTGATGGGGTCGATTTTGTGATCGTGGCACCGGGCACAGCCGATGGTGAGGCCCAAGAACACTTCGCTGGTAGTGCGTACAATGTCGTCGAGTTCATCGAATTTGTTTTGTGCAGGATCAGCCGGTTCATCGTCCCAGGTACCTACGCGGTAATAGCCGGTAGCGGTCATGGCTTCTGCGTTGGGTTGCTCCATCTCGTCGCCAGCTAGCTGTTCTTTAATGAAAAGATCGTAGGGCTTATCTTTGTTGAAGGCATCGATCACATAATCGCGGTAGCGCCACATGAAGGGTTTGTTTGAGTCGCGTTCGTAGCCGTTGGAGTCGGCATAGCGGACCAAGTCGAGCCAGTGTCGTGCCCAGCGTTCGCCGTATTGGGTGGAGGCTAAAAGTTTATCGAGTACTTTCTCGTATGCATGGGAAGAATCATCGGCTATAAAGGCTTGGATTTCTTCTGCAGTTGGGGGGAGTCCGGTCAGGTCATAGTGAGCGCGTCGGATCAGAACAGATTTGCTTGCGGGGTCTGCAGGGCTGAGTCCGGCTTCTTCAAGGCCATGAAGAATAAATGCATCGATGGGATTTTGGATCCATTCGGAATTGTTGACTTTGGGGGCAGGGACATCTTTAACCGGTTGGAAAGCCCAAAAATCTAAGGGGTCTTCTTTGGCCCAAGCAGAACTGGCACTTAAACTAAGCGTGAAAATGATGCAGGTAGTTGTGATAAAGCGAGTAACCATATAGGGTAAAACTCCATAGCCTTCATAAAAATAGTTAATATAATAAGTGTTAAGTAGGATACATTTTTTTAGGCATAATTTCCAATTATTTCAGGCTTTACAATGGAGAAGTTTAGAACATGCCGTAGGGGTCGAGGTCGATTTTGAGGAGGACGTCTTTAGGGGCTTGTTCGTTGAAATCACTGCGCACCGCACGTGCGAGTTGATTGAGGCGTTTGCCGGATTTAGAAAGGACGCCTAAGTTCCAGCGATAACGATTTCGCACACGGTGAATGGTGGCGGGGGCAGGTCCGAGGAGTTCCATGCCCATAAAATCCATGGCTTTTCGGTGTTGACATACGAGGCGGTGAATTTGGCTAATGGATTTTTCGGCCATAAGGAGATCTTCGGCTTCGATGGCGAGATTCATCATGCGCCGGAAGGGTGGATACCCGGCGGATTCGCGCATTTCAACTTCTTTGGCGAAAAAACTGGCGTAGTCGTGTTCCGCAGCGTGGGTAATTGCGAAATGATTTGGTCGATAGGTTTGTATGTACACTTTTCCGGGAGTGTCACCGCGTCCAGCGCGTCCTGCGACCTGGGTAATGAGTTGGAAGCCTGTTTCAGCCGCACGGAAATCGGGGAGGGTGAGTCCGGTGTCGGCGTGGAGTACACCGACTAAAGTGACGTTGGGGTAGTCGTGGCCTTTGGCGATCATTTGAGTGCCAACAAGGATATCCGTTTCATGGCGAGAGAAGGCTGAGAGAATTTGAGCGTGGCTGCCTTTGGTTGAGGTGGTGTCGCGATCCATGCGGGCGATGCGGGCATGGGGGAATTCGATTTGTAGATAGTCTTCTATTTTTTGCGTACCGGTACCTAAATAGATGAGTGGATTAAAGTGGCATTTGTCACAGACTTGAGGGACATTGGTTCGTTCGTTGCAATAGTGACAGGCCATGTATTGGCCTTTGGCATGGTAGGTCATGGTGACGTTGCAATAATCGCATTCCGCGCTCCAGCCACATTGGGGGCATTGGATAAATGGGGAGTGGCCGCGGCGATTGAGTAATAGTATGACTTGTTCGTTCTTGCTGAGGCGATCATGAATAGCAACTTGAAGCTTAGGCGAGAGCACTATTTCACCTGCATGTTCTTTGGCTTCTTCACGCATATCGATGATTTGGACTTTGGGTAAATGCCCCGTTGTAGCGCGCTCCAATAATTCGATTCGGGTCGATTTTCCGGTCTCGCTATTTTGATAGGACTCCACTGAGGGCGTTGCAGAACCCAAGATACAGATGCCTTTATTGAGATTGGCACGTACGATAGCTACATCGCGGGCATGGTAGCGTGGGGTGTCTGCTTGTTTATAGGAGGTGTCGTGTTCTTCATCTACGATGATGAGGCCCAGATTGGCAAGTGGGGCGAATATGGCTGAGCGTGCGCCAACGACGATTTTCACTTCTCTGCGCGATACGCGGCGCCATTCGTCAAAGCGTTCACCTGCGCTAAGACCGCTGTGTAGAACAGCGATTTTATCATCGAATCGAGCGGTGAGTCGGCCAACGGTTTGCGGGGTTAAGGATATTTCAGGTACCAGCATGATAGCGGTCTTGCCTTGTTCCAATACGTGGTCCATGACTTGAAGATAGACTTCGGTTTTCCCTGAGCCGGTGATGCCTTGCAATAAGAAGGTGCCATATTCCTGTGTGTCAAAGTGTTTAGTGATGATGTTGTAAGCGGCTTGTTGGGGCTCGTTTAACGTGTGCTTCTCGGAAGAAGCCGGGAGGATAGTGTAGCTGGGCGCGCGGTAGCTTTCCTTTTTAAAACGACGGATAAGTCCTTTTTCTTCCATGGTTTTGGTAGTCGTGGAAGAGGCTCCGTGTTTTTGGTAGAGCACTTGGGAAAGGAATTCGCCTTGGTGGCGAAGTAAATCGAGATAGAGTGCTGCTTGCTTGGGGGCTTGTCGTTGTAAGGAGACGATCTCGCGTGAAGAAAGGGGAGCATCTGAGTTGATTCCAAGCCAGGTTTCCTTCTGAATCTTTATGCGCTCTTCAATGATGATGCGTTCTTCGTTCACTAAGTTGCGTCGCACCAAAGACTTTAAATCTTTGTTGAGGGCAGAGGTGCTATCCAATTGGCTTTTTAATTCTTTTTCGCTAAGGGTTCCTTGAGCATGAAGCAGGGCAATGATGGCGCGTTGGCTGTCGCTGTAACGTCCTGTCTTTAAGTTTCCCGAGAGTAGGGTGTAGCGTTTGGCGGTGCGTACGTTGATGCCCGAAGGGATAGTGCAGTGCAGCGCTTCTCCGAGCGAACAGCAGTAGTAATTGGCCAGCCAGTCGCAAAGTTTGAGCATGTCGTGATCGATAATGGGCTTGGGATCGAGGACGGCTTGGATATCGCGCACTTTCTCTAATTCGCAGGTGTCTTGCAGGGAGACAACGTAGCCGGTTTCCAGGCGTGATTGGAAGGGCACGAGGACGCGCATGCCGAGCTCGACGGGCTGTTCACCTATCGTATCGGGGATACGATAGGTGAACAACTGATCAAGCGGCATGGGTAATGCGATATTGGCGAATGATTTTTTCACTTACTTACTTTCTGGGAAGAAAGAAAGTAAGCAAAGAACGATTGGCAAGGCTGTCTGAATATTTTCTGCTTACTTTCATGTCTATCTGAATGAGTTATTGTAATGCTACTACTTTTTCAGTTCCGAATCCCAGTAGGCGGTGTCGATGAAGCGTTGCCAACTGGATAGTTGCCCCGAAGGGATCTTAATGCCTAGGGTTGGTAGATAATTCGGCTTAATCGGTTTGCGGACTAAGGGCATGTTGGCTTGCTCAGGCGTGCGGTTGCTTTTCTTGACGTTGCATTTGACGCAAGCGAGCACGAGATTTTCCCAGGAGTCTTCGCCGCCTTTGGATTGCGGGATGACGTGATCGATGGTGAGCTCGGGTTTGCTGAGTACTTTACGGCAGTATTGGCAGGTATGTTTATCGCGCTCGAAAATGTTGCGACGCGAAAATCGTACTTCGCGACGGAAGAAGCCATTGAATCCGTTGAGTAAAATCACTTCGGGTACGCGGATGTCCCGTGACGGGGTAGTGATCATGCGTTCGGAGGCTTGCATCTCTGAAAGCTCACACCAATCGTTGAAATCGTATACGGCATAATCTTCGGGATGTACTGCGCGTGCGAGATCTTGGTATAGCAACGACATTGCTCGGCGTACCGAAGCAATATTGACGACTACCCAGGATTTATTTAAAACTAAAACCTGTCCTTCCAGCATGATTTAAATCCCTTATAATTCTTATGCATTACAACAAGCAGCCCATCCACCGACAAATAACGCATCCCCCGCCTAGACTCAGTATAGATATGCACACTTCAGTATGCAAGGGATGCCCATATTCGTGTGTCAGCCTTGAGTCCAGCCCCGAATCGCGTTACACTGTTTAGATTATTATCATAGGAGCAAATTGACATGTTTAAAAAATCGATAGTGTATATGGGGCTGGTGCTTTTGTGCAGTGGATGTATTTCGGTGCGAATGGGCGATATTCAGCTAGAAGAAGACTTCAAATTGGATAGGTCAACGGCCACGGGATTTATTCACTTTTCGACAGAAGTAGATGGTGAAGAACGTCCGGGTATGGTGTATATCCCTGCAGATTATGACCATGATACGGCGTATCCCTTGATTGTCTTTTTGCATGGCTTAGGCGAGAGTGGCGACAACGGAATGGCGCAAACGACTTCGGGATTGGGTAATGCCATTCGTAAAAATCCAGAGCGTTTCAATTGTTTGGTGTATTTTCCCCAATCACCGAGTCGTCAATGGTGGAGTACAGTGGATAGTCGGGTAACGGCCCCCAATTCATTTGAACATATCACCGATGGAATTGAGCGTCTGTTGGATTTGTACCATGTGGATGAAGATCGTGTGTCGTTAACGGGCTTGTCTATGGGTGGGTATGGAACGTTTGCGTATGGTGCCAAGCATGCCGATCGTTTTTCGGCTTTTATGCCGGTATGTGGTGGCGGTGATGTTGAAGCTGCGGTTGAGTTAGCCCGTCGCCCCATGTGGGTATTTCATGGAGAAGCCGATAGTGTGATCTCTGTTGATAAATCCAAACAAATGGTGGATGCTACACGCAAAGCAGGGGGAGCGGTAAAATTCACCACGTATCCTGATGTAGGGCATAATTCATGGGACAAAGCGTATAGCACAGATCAAAAAGCCATTGAATGGTTATTGGAACAACGCCGACAGTGATCCGGTGTAAAGGAATGGTATGGTGTCTCAATCCGAGTCTTTATCGCCTGTAACTGAGGCCATTGCTCATGAATTCGAGAAGCGCTATGGTGTTGCGTTGCAGGGCAAAATTCTGGTGGCGTTATCGGGCGGTGTGGATTCGGTGGCGTTGGTCTTGGGTCTTAAGGAAGCCGGGGTGGATGTTAGCGTCGCGCACTTGGATCATGGTACGCGCAATGGGCTTAGTGCTGATGATGCCGCTTGGGTTGAATCTTTTGCCCAATCTTTGGGAATACCGTTTACAGTGAAGCGTGTGGATGTCCCTGCATTGGCTGATGATTCGAAACAGTCTTTTGAAGAAGTTGCACGCACGATTCGTTATGATTTTTTGGTTGATATGGCACGTACAGAGGGATGTGATTGTATCGCGACTGGGCATCATGCCGATGATCAGGCTGAGACAGTTATGATGCGTGTTGTACGAGGGACTTCATTGAAGGGGCTATGTGGAATTCCAGGTGTAGGCGATTGGGATGGTATGCCGATTGTGCGACCATTACTTGATGTGTCTAGGGTGGATATTGAGGCTTATATGGCTGCACAAGGGGTTGAGTTCCGGGAAGATCATTCGAATACCGATCGGAAGTATGTGCGAAATCGAATTCGTCATACTTTAATGCCTTTCTTAAGAGAACACTTTAATCCTCAGGTGGATGAAGCGTTGCGGCGATTATCTCAGGTTTCCAAGGATGAGGACGCGTTATTGGACGCGTTGAGCCATACCGCTTTCACGGCATGTGTGAAGGGAGATGAAATCGATCGCGTTGCTTTTGATGCCTTGCATCGTGCTGAGCAACGTCGTGTGTTGGTGCGGTTAGCGCATGATATCGGGGCATTGGCCGATTTTGATCGCGTAAAAGGCGCTTTGAACTTTATTACGTCTGGAGCGACTGGGCAAAGATACGATTGGGGTGGTGGCGTTCACTTGTCCAACGGCCGTGAAGTGGCGCAGATCGTGCACGCATCGCAGGAATGGAATAGATCTGTGGAGGTATCCGTGCCGGGACATGTGGAGGCTTTCGGTTATCGATGGAATTTTACGTTTCTTAGGCAGTTACCCGATGAACCCTTAGCCCAGTATTGTTCATCGACTCGGCAAGTGGTGGACGAAGATGCTTTGGGTGACAAGGTGGTGTTGCGTCATCGCGAAGACGGCGATCGCATTCAGCCCTTTGGTATGAGTGGTACGCGTAAGTTGAAGGATTATTTAAACGATACGGGTTTGCCCATTGAGCAACGGGATGCGTTGGTGTTGGTGACGACGGGAGAGGCGATTGTGTGGGTGGCAGGTTATGCCGTGGCAGAATTGTTTGCTGTCACCGAAACTACTGAAACGTATATTCAGATCGATGTAGAGTCAGTTTAAGTATTACATTTCCATTGCTTGTCGGTAGATTTTGGATACAAGCATATCTCCATTCAGTAGCTCATCTACAGAGATGCTTTTTAAATCGTTTTCGAATATGTCATGAAACAGTGTGAAAAAAAGTGCATCTTCGGGTATGACATCGTGCGGCTCAAGATCTTTTGATATATAAAGATGTTGTTCATGATGAGTTATGGGTTGCACTATTTTTTCTGGCCATATATGGCAACGATCTCGATATCGATTTACGACAGGTGTGAGTCGACGACTTCCAATAGAGTTCCAGCTAAAACCGCGTCTAAACAAAAAATTCCAAAACATTTTTCGATGAATTGCCTTTAAATATTGTTGAACCACCATACCATTGGGGCGTGAACCGTATGCGCCGACATAAATGTGGTGATCGCCGAACGACTCTTCAAGCATAGCGACGAATTCATGATTTTCCAGTATGTCAAATACCGATTCCAGCGGTTTTAATGGTATCGTGTCGCTGTCTAAGTATAAACCGCCATATTTGCATAATAAATGAGCACGTATAACATCGCATTTTAAGGCAATTAGTTTTTTGCCTTTTTTGTCTCTAATCTCATCAGCCTTAGGGGGTAAATGGGGTAGATATTGATAGAGATTTTCTGGGGTGACCAGGTGGACTGGAATGTCGCCTGCAAATTTATAAATGGCTTTTCTGCATAATTGAATATGCGCGGGAGGTTCGGTTACCCCAACAGGGTTTTCCCAATATATCCATATATTTCGATGGTCTTTAACCTCAATAAAATTGCTCATCGTGTTTTCCAAATTCTATGGGTGCTTATACTATTACTCATTGGCTATTAAATGGCATATACGTTTCAATCCGGCACGGGCATTGACCAGTGATGTAGCTTCGGCTAACTTATGTGGAGTGTCGCGTAAGATGGCTTCGGCTAGGGCAGCTCCGTTCATTTCAGATTGATACGCATAGCCTTTTGATTCAAGGTATTGGTTTCTACTGTCAGAAAATTCTGGAAGTACTGCGCTGCGGGTAGTTGTTACCAGTTTAGCGCCTGCCTGAATGGCTTCCCATGTGAGGTTGTAGGTGCCTCGAGTAATGACGGTTGTATTGGAGCCGAAATGATTTGGTAATTTCATTGTCTCTAAGACTTTAAGATGACCTAGATCTAAATCTATGTCCATTAATGGACCTTTTGCGAGATATAAGTTGGTTTTGCCTGCTTCATGCAATATGCGAGCCGCTTCTACATATTGCTCAATGTATCCGCGAATACTGTAGCGGGGGTCTTCATCTTTGTTATCGCCTCCACCGCCTAATGTAAATATTACTTTTTCGGTGTCATCTGAAGTTTCAGCTGCGCGCACGAAGGGGCCTATAGCTTCGTATTTTGGATCTTGTAATAAAGACCATAATGCTGGGTGCTCTTTGTAGTGGTATTCGATTTCCTCGGCTTGACAAGGAAAATAAACTTTATCAATAAATTTATTAGATTTGTTTAAAATACTCAGCATCTCGTTAGGTTTAAATGATTCCATGATCACGACTGTGCGGTGTCGGCCGAACTTTAGTTTTTTCACTACACTACGCGACCACCAGGTATCGAATACGATGGTTTTTCGTTTTGAAGGATTGATACGCGATTGTAGTAAATTGATCAAACCCGGGAGGCCTCGAATATTTAGCGCTTTGGTTAAATCTCGGCCTTTTGGGACATTGGTGCATGGGCATGTGAAAAAACTGGGCCCCATGCTGGAACGGCATAATGCTTCAGAGGATGAGGTTGGGTTATGTTTGGCAAGGAAGCGTTGGATAACACTTAAGCGGGCTATATGGCCAACACCGACTCCGTTGATTCCAAAAAACACAATATGTGGCATTTGCAGTGTACTCCAACTATCGAATTGTGTTTAGGAGATCATGGTATGGAAAACATTAACGTGCTGAGTGGAGAAATGTCAAGTAGAATACATGTTGAGTGAGTAGTTTCTGTCGGAAAGCTATCGGGATGAATAATTGGTCGCATAGCTTAAGGTTATTGGGTGATAACGGCGCAAACAGTCTGGAGACCTTTTTGTTCCATGATAAGAT
>Ga0315321_10000063_pt1 | contig 59788 bp, 50 predicted proteins | sample M180m21515metaG_FD_203464 | JGI IMG/M metagenome (GOLD analysis project Ga0315321, IMG submission 203464) | Ammonia-oxidizing marine archaeal communities from Monterey Bay, California, United States - M1 80m 21515 | ecosystem: Environmental > Aquatic > Marine > Intertidal zone | place: USA... | reverse complement strand
TTTCTTTGCTGCGGCTTTCTTCTCTGCAGCTTTCTTCTCTGCAGCTTTCTTCTCTGCAGCTTTCTTCTCTGCGGCTTTTTTCTCTGCAGCTTTTTTCTCTGCTTCCTTTTTAGCAGCGGCTTCCACTTCTTCTTTGGTGGAATGAATAGGGAAATTGCCTGTTGCCAAACCACGATCGACTAACCAGACATTTCGGAATCTCACGGGGTCACCGTGGTCCTGAAATTTTGTCGGCAGCAGGATTGGCTCTTCTTGCTCACCAGCACCCGTTTTATTGGGCAACTCAACATTGTCCTGCACTTTCACTCCGTTGATCCACGAGGTGAGGCGTGCGTTTCGAACTTTCGACCCATCAGCAGCCCATCGTGGTGCGGTGAATTGCACATCGTAGGTTTGCCAACTGAGAGGTGGGAGAGCCATATTCACATCCGGTTTTTTAAATCGGTACAGTGAGCCCAGACCATTGGAAAGTCGATCCAGCCCAAACGAATCGAGCACTTGGCACTCGTAACGACTTTGCAGATAAAGTCCACTGTTGCCACGACTCTGTCCCTCAGCCTTAGGCATATAGGGAATTCTGAATTCAACATGCAAATTAAAATCCTGGAACATGGGCTTCAAGTCGGCGCCCTGCATCAGAAGTCCATCTTTGGTCATTTGGGCATTGGTAAACTGATCAACATTTTTTCCATTGAACAAGACAATGGCATCTTCCGGGGGAAGAGATCCCATGCTGGGGCTCGAACGTTGCAAGCGATTCAACTTGCCAATCTTGTTGCCTTTTCGATCCACTAGCAGGCAGTGGTCCTTCTCAACAATCATGACCCACGGCCCACCTGAAAGGACCACAAAATCATCTGATCGTTGACCGATCATGCGGAACGCTTCTGGCTTATGTTTATCCTGTCCGGGCAAGCCCCCCAAGAATGATTGTGCATCAAACGATCCATCTCCGAGAGCCCGCAACTGTAAGCCCAGCTGTTCTTTCTCTCCATCGACGGGCGTGATCTCGCCAAGGAACTCACCCATCAAGGCGAAGTCCTTGTCCCCTTTAGGTGGCTCGGTGAAGGCTGGCCCCTTCGCGTTATCAGCCGCGATCAGGACAGAGGTGCAAGCAAACGCCAGAAAAATGGTGGTGAGCAGGTATCGCATGAGTGCAAAAGTCACAAGCAAGAGGATCCAAGGCGGGAAAGACGTCATCCATACTGTAGTTCACCTTCTGTCAAATGCCACTGGACGATGATCTGGAAGCCAAAACCGTGGATGTCTTAGACGGAAAATATGCTACGTTCCGTTCGATCATCGCCAGATTTACCCGCTATCATGGAGGGGCGGGCAGCTAGCCCGGCTTTCCATCTTCCCGCCCAAGCCTCATTCTCAGGTTCCGACGCGATGCAGCGACTGATTTTCAATCCGGCAGCACTGATCATCTTCCTGTCGATCACTTCATGGTCTCATGCCGCTGATCCGCCTCCAAACATTGTCTTCATTTTCACAGACGATCACTGCGAACAGGCACTCAGCGCTTACGACCCTTCTCGCATCACGACTCCCAATCTGGATCGCATAGCCAACGAAGGCATGCGTTTTGATCGATGCTATGTGACGAACTCAATCTGCGGTCCCAGCCGAGCGGTTATACAAACGGGCAAGTACAGCCACCTCAACGGCTTCATCCGCAATGGCAATCGCTTCAATGGAGATCAGCAGACGTTTCCCAAGCTTTTGCAGGCCCACGGCTACCAAACTGCCGTGGTCGGAAAATGGCATTTGGCTTCGACACCACAAGGCTACGACTACTACGATGTACTGAAGGGACAAGGGCCCTATTACAATCCACCGATGATTACTGCCGGTGAAGATGGTCAACCGGTCACTCGTAAACACGTTGGCTACACGACTGAAATCATCACAGACAAATTACTGGATTGGATGACGGAAAAGCGTGATCCAAACAAGCCATTCATGGTGATGTACCAGCATAAAGCGCCGCACCGGAACTGGATGCCTTCGCCAAAGTATCTGAATTGGCTGGATGATGTGACGCTACCCGAACCGGAAACCATGTACGACGACTACTCTGGCCGCACTCAGGCAGCCGGTCGGCAAACCATGACCATGCGCCAACATTTAAATCCAAGAGACCTGAAACTGCAGGGTCATGGCACCATGACCGCGGAACAGATCAAGGCCTGGGATGCCGCCTATGGCCCGAAGAATGCGGCGTTCGAAAAAACGCGTTCTACCATGTCAGACAAAGAGATTCTGCAGTGGAAGTACCAGCGGTACGCAAAAGACTACCTCCGTTGCGTCAAGAGTGTTGATGATGGCGTCGGCCAAGTGCTCGATTATCTGGACACAGCAGGTTTAGCGGACAATACCATTGTCATTTACTCATCCGACCAAGGCTGGTACCTCGGTGAGCATGGCTGGTTTGACAAAAGATGGATGTACGAAGAATCTCTTAAAACTCCACTACTGATCCGATGGCCTGGACATGTGAAGCCGGGCACCATTAACGATGACATTGTTTCAAACCTGGACTTCCCCGAAACCTTTCTCGATGTCGCGGGAGTTGACATTCCCGCGGACATGCAAGGAAAGAGTCTGGTTCCAATTCTCGAAGGACAAACTCCCGATGACTGGCGTACCGCGTTCTACTACCAGTACTACGAGAACCCTGGTGGACATAATGTGGCACGCCACTACGGTGTCACGAATGGCCAGCACAAGTTAATTCACTTCTATGCATTGGAAGGAAAGAAAATTGACGATTGGGAATTATTCGATTTGAAAGAAGACCCAAACGAATTGCGAAGTGTATTCAATGATCCTGAATACGCTGAAGTTCAGCAGTACATGAAATCTGAATTGAAACGCCTTCGCAAACAGTATGCAGTTGGACCCGATGACGATCCCGGTCGTGCCAAGCGCAACAAGCCCAAACAGGAGGCCAACCGGAAGTGACCGTGGAGTGTTGGGGCGATCCCATCAGGAAATTCTGATGAGCAGCCCGCCTTTACCGCAACGAATCGGGAACCGACTTCTGAAGGGGACTCAGATACAACGTTTCGGACGTATACCGGGTTGCTGCTGGGCGCAACAATGCAGCTGCCGACTCCAAAACATCACGCCGACTAATCTGCCCCACCAGCTTCCCGTTCTCCAAAATGGGAAGGCGTCGATAGGGCGAGTTGAGAAACATCTGCGCCACGCTAAGCAAGTCGGCCCCCATGCATGTTGTGAGGGCCTCGCGATCCATATAATCACCCACCACACGCGCGATTACAGCCGCTCGTGACTCAGCAGCATGACCTCCACCTCGAAAACGGTCGCGTACGTCCAACGCCATTCGCTGCTCAGCACGCAAGACATCACGACGGCTTACCTGCCCCACGAGCCTGTCGCCACACAACACTGGAAAACGTCGATACGGGGTCTTTTGAAATCGGTGCGCTACATCCAGCAGAAGATCATCCTCACACACCAATCGATTCCTATCTAAATCCATGTAGTGCGACACGCATGTACCCGGAAGTTGATCATAGACTGCAGCCATCAAGGCCTGCATCGCAGTCTTCTCTGAAAACACTCCCTGATACTCACCTTCCGCATTGATGACCGGTGCGCCAGAAATGCGTTTTTCTAGTAGATGATCGATGGCATCAAACACATCAATCTCAGGGCTCAGTGTCACTAATTCACGCGTCATGAATGCTTTCACACGAGGCACGGACATCCCTGATTCGAAGCCGAGTTCCAACACACTCGTCAACGAACTCATGGAACACTTTTCGCTGAAGACGCCCAGAAAATCCCCGCTGGAATCAACCACGGGCGCACCCGAAATATTGTGCCTCAATAAGTTCCCTATCCCGTCAAGCACACAAGTTTCTGCATCAAGCGTTACCAACTGACGTCGCATAAAATCGCGAACAGCTTTCATCTCGTACATAAACAACTCCTTCGACATTGTGGGACAAATGAGCAGACGCTTGTGGTAAAGCGGCCAACCTCAATCTAGGAGTCGCACACAGTGGAGTCAATTTTTTCTATTGAAAGTAGCTTGTGAAAAAATGCGCAAACTATTTTTTTCGTTTCGACAGACGCGAGGAATACTCCCAGCGTTTCTTCCAGTCGTCAAAGTATGGCCTGTATTCCTCAACATCTGTCCAGAAGCGCGGTTCAGGTTCACCCGCATCAATTTGTCCAGTCGGGTAATCTTTCCCCGTAGCACTGGCATCAACACCTCGACTCCAATTCAACAGTTGTTGTCGCATTTTCTTGAAGGTCTCTGGGTGCTTCTCGGCCAGATCATTCTGTTCTGCGGAATCCTCGGCGAGGTCATATAAAGCAAACGAACCTTTCTTCATGCTATTGGTAAGCAGTTTCATATTGTTATCGATCCATGCCGCCCGTCCCGTGTGTCGGAACGGAATTGGTTTTCTGCGAGTTTCGAGTTCTCCATTCAACAGCGGAACCAGACTGATTCCGTCGAGTGGTCGTTTAGCATCTGGGTACGGAACATTGGTGATTTCAAGAATCGTCGGCAGAATATCGAGAACGCTGGCTGGATAGTTTGTGACCCGAGATTTCTTCAATTCCTCGGGCCATTCCAGAATCGCTGGCACTCGCAAACCCCCTTCATAGATGGTTCCCTTATTTCCACGAAGTCCACCGACCGTCTCGGGTTTGATTTTTGGTAGACCACCGTTGTCACTACAAAACCAAAGAAGAGTGTGATCCGCGATTCCAAGGTTCCTGAGGCCTTTGCGAAGTGTACCGATGCTACGGTCCATGGCTACAAGTTCGCCGTAGTGATTTTTCGAAACTTCATCAAGGCCTTCGAAGCCTGCCATATCAGTATCGGCGGCTTTGAAAGGACTATGCGGTGTTCCGTACCAAATCACAGTCAACGTCGGCGACTGTTTTGCGTTCTGCTTGAGGAAAGCAAGTGCCTGATCCACGACGACCTCGGATGAATCTCCATCAAATTCTTCAAACTCACCCAGTCGACTGAGAATAGGATCACGATCAAAAAAATTCGTAACTGATAGCCAAGTCTCAAATCCGAATTCGCCAGGATTGTGATCATCACTTTTCAAAATTGGCACACCGGGTCCACGTAGTGCATTGAGGTGCCATTTTCCAAAGTGCCCGGTACGGTAACCTGCTTTGGCAAGGATGGCTGGAAGAGTGATTTCCTGTCGTCGCAAGGCGTAGCCATGACTCAGCACACCGGTTCGATCATTTGCGCGACCAGTCAGTACGCTAGCGCGTGTTGGTGAACACACAGGAGCGCCGGCATAAAATCGATCAAATCGCAAACCTGATTCGGCCATAGCATCGAGATGCGGCGTTTTTAGAACGGGATGATCATAATAGCCCGTTTGCCCCCACCCCTGATCATCGGCCATCACCAACACAATGTGTGGTGGTGACCCACTCGCAACCTTCATGCTGATAAATACCAGAAAGGTCATCACACTGATCAAACAAAGTCGCCCACTTATCATTTCTATTCTTACCATTTCCCATTGCTGAACGAATCTGATTTCAGCTATTTCGGATCAATTCAAGACTGCCACCGAACCAGAGTTCTCTGCACGCAGAGAACGACAACGGTGAGACCAACAGGCCTACAGTTGACCATCCTTGCCGGTAGTGATGAATTCATCATCGCTGATGCATCAATCCAACGCAAATGTTCACAGACATGGGCGATCATGTCAGCGGTTACTGGATACGGGGAATTGGATATTGAATTCCGGCGGATCTGAGCATTTGCCTGCGACCGGCCTCAGTCTCGAAGCTGATTCAATTGAGATTTTCAGCGTGCCGGCAGCGAGCGTGGCGAGGCTGTCTCATGTTTTGCGTCGCGGCGGATTCGAGAGCGAGAAGACACGAGCGTTACAAAGCGTCCTCGCTGAACGACCCGACCATGCTGGTTGATCAGCTCACGACTCCACGTCACGCGTCCTGCCCGACGTCCATGCGGTAGCACCTCAAGAACTTCAGTACGTGCGCAGACAATGTCACCGAAGAAGACAGGCGATTCGAATTGCCAATCCGAAATACTTACCAATGCCAGCGTTGCGACCGCCGGCCGCGCACTGCTAAGGCCAGCCAGAACACTCAACCCTAACAGCCCATGGGCAACGGGCTCACCGAACGGTGACGCCATGCCCCCATCTTCGTGCAGGGGATCATGATCACCTGTCAGCAGAGCAAAGTCAGCGACGTCCTCAGCCGTGATCTCACGCTCATCGCTTAACCAATTGTCTCCGACTTGCAAGTCTTCCAGAAACAATCGCTGAACCTGTGTCGATTCGTTGGCGGAGATTTCCAAGACTTCCTCGACACTTAAAAGGCAACTGAATGGGACATGCTCGTGGCCTCACTGAGGGCCAGTCTGAGCCAAACAAAGGTGCAAAACAGCAGGTTTTTACGCATCCGAGATCGGAAACATTACCGCCGCAGGTTACAATCATGGCCGTATTGCTCGATCCCGGACAGGAGTCTAACACCCAAAGACGAAAAACAACCACAATTAGTGTCGTTTTCTGTCTAAAGGAAAAACATACCGATCACGCAATCTGGGAAATTCCACGATAGTTCCCGCCTGACTCTTGCCATCTGCCCGCGAAATCCCGCCACTTGTCGAACACAAGGTAATTAACATGCTCAACCGTTCCCTCTTCATTCTCATCGCCGTGGCTTGCAGCGGCACCCCCATGCTGGCTCAGGATTCCAGTCCCCAGTACCAGGTGAAACTGCTCACTATCGATGCAAACGAGGGTATCGCTGCAGGTGACGTTGATGGCGACGGCAAGCCTGATCTGGTTGCAGGTCGCAACTGGTATCGAGGAGGCGACTGGGCCCCGCGGCCACTTCGAAGCATCGCTGACTGGAATGGTTATGTAGAGAGCAACGGCGACTATTTGTTGGATGTAAACGGCGACGGACGTTTGGATGTGATTGCAGGGTCATTCACGCCTACCGAAATTCACTGGTATGAAAATCCCGGTGAAGAAGGGCTTCGGCTTGGTAAACACTGGAAACAGCACTTGCTCGTCGACACAAAAAACAGCCGCAACGAGGGACAACTTCTGCAGGACATTGATGGAGATGGTCGGCCGGAATGGATTGTCAACAGTTGGATTAAAAATGTACCCACAGTCATTTGGCGACTCACTGATAAACCAAAATCAGCGAAACCGGGAAAAAAGCCAAACGCATCGCAGGCAATTTATGAGATGCAACCACACCAACTTGGCGAGAAAGGAAACGGACATGGCTTGGCTGTAGGCGACATTAGCGGTGACGGTTTGGCCGACGTGTTAGTGGGTCAAGGTTGGTACGAACAACCCAAGGAAAACGCATGGGGGCAGCCTTGGAAATTTCATGCGGACTGGAATTTACATGCTAGCGTCCCCATGATCGTCACCGACTTGGATCAGGATGGTGACGGTGATCTGATTTTCGGAAAGGGTCACGACTACGGCTTGCTGTGGTGGCAAAACGAAGGCATTGATACCGATGGAAAAATCCAATGGAAAGAGCGAATGATCGATAAGAGTTTCAGCCAACCCCACACTCTGGCGTGGGCAGACGTCGATGGCGATGGCGACTCCGAACTGATCACGGGCAAACGCTACTACGGTCACAACGGGGGTGATCCCGGCGGCAAAGAGATGCCTTGCTTGTACTACTACGACTGGGACCCCAAGACACAGGAATTCAGCCGAAAAACCATTGAAGAAGGCCATGTCGGATGCGGCCTGCAAATCGTCACCACAGACCTCAATGGCGACAACAAGTGTGACGTGGCAGTTGCCGGCAAGAGCGGCACTTACATCCTGTTTGCGAAATGAGCGTTCCAAATCCAGAGCCGCAATCTGAAATCACGCTACGGCAGGCACAAGCAAATGTGGATGAGTGGATCCGCACGATCGGTGTTCGCTACTTCAACGAAATGACAAACCTCGCTCAACTGGTAGAAGAAGTGGGTGAAGTGGCGAGAATTCTTTCTCGCACCGTGGGAGAACAATCCAGCAAACCGGGCGAGACACCAGGTGATCTGGCAGATGAACTTGCTGATGTCATGTTTGTCACCATCTGCCTAGCCAACCAGTCCGGCATTGATTTGACGGACGCACTGCAAAAAAATCTGGACAAGAAAACCAAACGCGACGCCACACGTCATTTGCAAAACAAAAAACTCGACTCGAAATAGGTAATTGAACATGCCCCGAAATTTCATGTCGTCAATGATTGTTCTCCTGCTACCGATCACTTTGTTGGCAGGTGAAACCCAAGTCCTTTTTGATGGCACGAATACCGATCGGTGGGAATACACGAAAGATGCATGGTTCATCGATTCCGATGGAAGCCTTACCTGCCGGATGCAGGAGGTCAAAGGTCGCAATGGAACGACACGCACACGCGGCATGGGATACATCTGGACACGCCAAACCTACGCAGACTTTGAATTGCAACTGCAATACAAACTGTCCAAAGCTGCCAACAGCGGAGTCTTTTATCGCTCGGATCCATCCGACCCCGTGCAGAAGGGCTTTGAAATCCAACTACTCGACAACGAAGGTTTTCAAGCAATCAAAGGGCCCAAAGATCCCAAGAACCTCAACGGCGCCCTCTACGATGCTCAGGCAGCAAGCACCAAAACGGGTAAACCTGTCGGCCAATGGAACAGTTTTAAATTGACCTGCCGAGGTCCACTCGTGACAGTCGAGATCAATGGCGTCGTTGTAAACCAGGGGAATTTCGACCGCTGGCAGACCGCTGGCAAAAATCCAGACGGGTCAAAAAATAAATTCAAGACTGCCCTGAAAGAACTCCCCCGAAAGGGAAAAATCGGTTTTCAAAACCACGGCCAAGTGGTCTGGATCAAAGACGTCTCGATCCAGCCACTCTAGGAACTGCGAACCACTTCCCTTGGTGCACAAGGTGTATTGGTTTCATAGTCGGAGTAGTCTTCCTCCTGACAGGTACACGCTTCATCGATAAAGGAAGCATCCATCCCGAGGTCGTTTAATAACAAGCGACTGCTGATTCGGCTTGATTCATAAATCACTGGCAGACCACTACCGGGGTGGGTCCCCCCACCGACCAAATAAACTCCATCGAGTTCTTCAAACCGATTGTGCGGTCGTTTATGAAGCATTTGCCCCAGGTTGTGGGCGAGATTGAAAGTCGCTCCCCGATAGATCGCGTACTCACTCTCCCAGTCTGCCGGCGTGATCCGGTGCTCGACGCGGATACGATCTCGAATATCACCCAGACCAATTGACGACAATTTATCGAGCGTTAGTTCCCTGAACCTGTCGGATTCAACGGACCAGTCCACATTTTTGTGCTGGTGGGTCACGGGCACCAAAACATAAATCGCACTCTGACCCTCAGGAGCTAATGTCGAATCGGTGACACTGGCATTCTGGACATAGAAAGATGGATCCTCACTCAGCACATGCTGACGCTCGATCTCATCAAGATTGCGTTCGTAGTCGCTACTGATGTGAATATTGTGATGGGGCAGGTCTTCATAGACTCCATCGATGCCAAGATACAGCATGAACGTGCTGCATGAGTACTTCTTTTCAGCAAGCTTTGCGTCGCTCCAACGCCTCCTCGACTTATTCGGAATGGTCTTCGACATCCAGTCAGCAAAGTCTGCATTGACGACAAAAGCATCTGCTGTGTAGGTCGCCTGTTCGGTCTTCAAAGCGGTCAAACGTTTGCCGTTCATCTCAACCGAATCAACCGATTCAGAGAGTCGAATTTTCACCCCCATGGACTCGGCAATCTCCGCCATCTTCTCACTCACCATGTTGCAACCTCCAATCGGGTGCCACACACCGTGCTCATATTCCAAAAATGAAAGTATGCTGAACAGGCTTGGACATTGAAACGGTGACATGCCAAGGTACTTGGACTGAAAAGCAAAGGAGATGACGAGTCTTGGATCGCTAAAGTAGCGTCCCAATTCATCCCCGAGTGACCTGAATGGGTGCAGGTGCCTGGCAGCTCCCAGCAACGACGGTCGCATCAAATCTGCAATTGAGCTGAACGGGGCCTCAAGAATCGGACGAAATTTTTCGAGTTTGACCCGATTGTCATCCATGTATCGACGTAATGCCCCGACATCATTGGGCGCGAACTTTGCAATCTGCCGGTCCATCTCATCCATGTCGGGAGTGCAATCAAGTTGCCCGCCCTCACCAAATGTCAGTCGGTACTGAGGATCAAGCCTGACCATCGGGATATCCGCCATCAGTTGGCGACCCAATGACCGAAAGATCTCAGAGAGCACCCGTGGGTACAAAAAGAATGTTGGTCCACAGTCGAACCGAAAGTCGTCGATCTCGATGGCAGAGGTCCGCCCACCCACATGATCCCGACGTTCCAGCACCGTCACATCGCAACCGGCATGTGCCAACTGCATTGCGGTCGCCAGCCCACCGGGTCCCGCTCCAACGACTACCACCTGACGCTTTGCCACATCCGACTCCTGAACCACTGACTATTTTCTGATATGTGTGATGCCTCTGCCAAGCTTGCCACTCCTACCAAGTGGCAGCGAGCGACCCAACCGACATTCGGCTGTCCTGCTCTGAGACAGGTTTTCGGGAGGATTTGTTGTCTCTAACTTGGAAGTGTAGGGAGCAATCCAGACGTGACCAGTCCAATCAAGGCTAAAAACCACCAGCAGTAGCACCTTGAGAGATCTCCCGGCGGACAATGGCCGCCAAATCGACCTTTGGGAATCTGCGATTTGCGACTTTTGCCCGATCTGCCACCAATTTTGCTCTTAAGCAGACTTCCACAACCGGCACGGCGGTGAGCGGCAAAATCAACGAGAATCCGCTCGAACTTTTGGGATCAGCGCGGTGCACGGGTTCCAAAACATCCTGAAAATCGAAAGACGTGACCGATCCATCCACCACGGCCTGCTCGAGGCGTGAGATTTCCTTCAGCTGTTCATCTTTTTCGGCTCCGTTTCCTTTGCTGATAAACAACTCGATCGCCTGCAAATCCCCCCACTGCACCACCGGCAAACGCTGCAGACGCTGCATGATTGCCGCTGATTGCCAATTCTCATAATCCCCAGCTTCCATCTCTGTGATCAGCTCCTTCACCTCATCGACCACCGCTCGCTTGGTCGAAGGGTCAAGGTAACTCTGTTCAAGCTCAGTGATGTAGGCTCCCTCCAAGGTACGAACGGCAAGCTCAGTTCGCTTCTGGTACAGCACCCAAGTGGTGACACCGCAGCAGATGAACCCAGCCATACCAGCAAGCAGGCTCATTGCCATCAAAGCCGGGAGCCACCCGGGCCCCTGTAGACTTTGCGGGTTGTTGCTGAGATCCTCAGTCGACGTGTTAGCCTCGTTGCCGCCGGCTTCTTGGTTTGACACGTCATCATCGGACGAGTCATCCGTGACATCGCTGCCTTGATCTTCCGGTTGGTTGTCGGGTGGTTCTGTCACAGACTTGATCTATTCAGACTCAGGAGTCGAATTCGATTTTGAGTATTTTAAACTTCAGCTTTCCGGCTGGAACCTCTACCTCAGCGGTATCGCCAACCTTCTTTCCGATCAATCCTTGACCAAATGGACTGGTGACCAGAATCTTACCGGTATCGTAATCTTCCTCGCCCGCACCAACGAGAGTGAACTGCTCTTCGTCACCATAAGCAATGTCTTCAACCGTAACGGTGCAGCCAAAGACAACTTCGTCTTTCGGCAGTTGTGATACATCCACGATCGTGGCCCGAGCGATTTTACTCTTCAGCTCGTGAATCTTGGCCATCAGCATGCCCTGATTTTCACGTTGTGCGTGGTACTCGGCATTCTCTTTCAGATCACCTTCTTCACGTGCCTCGGCGATCTTCTCAGTGACTGCTGGCATTTCCTCGTTCTCGAGTCGCTCAATTTCGGCCTTGATCTTGTTGTAACCCTCACGAGTCATCGGCACCGAATCCATCATGACAGATATACCTTTCTGAGTAGTCGAACTGTATGAGGAAAAACACTTGACGTGAATCAAAAAGAAAACCTTTCCCACATCCAGATCGGGAAAGGCTTCCACGGATTATTAGCCGCCCATTGTCACTGCTCACCCTTCACATGTAAAGGTGCTTGGACACGCACGACCACCGCTGAGCAGGACGGGCATACCACGTCTCATGGGCAGAACCATTGAGTCCTGCAGCCCGGTACGCGAGCCTGCCGCTCCACAGTTTCAGCATGGGCCGCGGTGGTAAAATGACACTAAGTTAACCAATCAGGGGGTTCGCCCGTATGCCTCGTCAAGGCAATGAGCCAACCACTGGGCCTCTCTGCCGACAGCGATTGCCTCACAAATCAAGGGCCCCTACACCCTCTCTGTCATGCATCTCAAATCAACTTGCAAAGAACTCGCAAAACTGGGTTTTTATGCGGCTTCCAAATCTCACGCCCTACCAAACTGTATGATACTGGCAGACGTTGAAAACAAAACCGTCAGTCATTTGAACACAGTGAGCAAGCAGAATGTCGATTGAACAAATAGCCGTACTTTTGGGTTGGTGCACCGTGTTGAACTTTGGCGTTTTGGCATTCACCGCGATTGTGCTGACCTTGTTCCGTAAGCCGGTACATGGACTCCACACCAGAATGAGCGGACTATCCACTGACGAGCTCAACAAACTCTATTTCCAGTACATGGGTAACTTCAAAATACTGTGGATTCTATTCAACTTGACTCCCTATTTGGTGATACGCATATTCATGCTCAGTTCGGGAAGCTAGAGCAGACCAACATCAGCCCAAGGTTGGCTGGAAGACTGTAACTAGGGCTCAAGATCAATGGGGAGCTTCCCGATTGTCGTACGGCTTCTCCTCAGCAAAAGACGCCGGTGAAACCAAATGCTGCACTTAAGAGCAAAGAAAATCGCTCGGCTCCCCTATGGTCGATTCAAGCTTCTTCCTGTTCTTGTTGCTCAGGCTCGAAACCTTCCGCATTGAGTGGCCCACCCTCGTGTGGAAGTCCAATGTCCTCGTTGACCCAACGCCCCAAGTCGATCATCTTGCAGCGTTCGCTGCAAAACGGCGGTGTATCAGTTTCGTCCAAAAGAAACATTCTTCCACAGGTACTGCAGGTCAACCTGCTTGGATCGTGACGCAATCGCTTTCGAGCGTTTTTCATATGAGGACCTCAGAAAACTGTGGTACTGCGGCACTGCGGCACTGCGGCACCCAACAGTCACCACACAAATGGTGATCAACCGCGTTCATGGTTGGTGTTCATTGTGGCATGTGAAGGGCAATCGGAACACTACCTTTGTTGATGGACCCAGTCCGCTGAGGATGGTGCGTTGTCAGAGATCAGCACCGGCTGAACGGCGACCAAGTTTCGATGCTCGCTAGGTGGAAAAGCCATGAGTGGGTTTGTAAGCCGGGTTCTGTGTCGGGAATTGCAACGCAATCCCGTCGACGGTCATTTATCTTTGCACGACGATTGCTCGCCGCCTCCACTGCGATCTACCCGAATGTCCAACGAGACGGACAACCTCGTGACGCCAGAAATGAATCTGCCGCCTCCATTCTGTTTGATCTAGCTCCGGGTGGGGTTTACCAAGCCGGTCGAGTCACCCCGACCGCTGGTGCGCTCTTACCGCACCGTTTCAGCCTTACCACGCATCCGACGAGTGCCGAGGCATCCCATCTGACCGTTCGGCGGTCTATTCTCTGCTGCACTTTCCCTAACCTCGCGGCTGGTCGACGTTATCGACCACCCTGTCCTGCGGAGCCCGGACTTTCCTCCAGTCATCAAAAGATGGCCAGCGACCGTCCCGCCCACTCATGGCAGCCGTCAGAATGATCGACAAGCCGCTTCAAAACAAGGTTCAATGGCCGCGTTCCGGCGTAACATTCACTTCGTTCATGTGTTTCTTATGCAGGATGTCTTGAAACTTATTCAATTACTGCTCTACGGTCACTCGATACCGACGCGACAATCTGGATAATAGGGTAGTTCCATCCGTGAAGCAGGATCTTTTTGTTGAACACTCCCACAAACGCCATCGACGATCTCGAAACCGATGAAAGTGGTATCGGAGAACTTGACTCAACCGCCCATTGCGAGGCGTACCAGAAACGAGTTGCCCTCGTGGGCCGATTTGGTGGTATGAATCAACGAGAGGCTGCCAACGTATTGCGTTCCTACGAGGCAATCGTTGTCGATGCTGTAACAGAGCCCATTGACTGGGTGGTGATCGGTGCAGAAGAACCTCCCATCCCACAAGACCAAATTCTCGGTGAACGATTAAGAACCGCCGCTGCAGCAGGTGATGTCGAAATCCTCCACGAAACCGAATTATGGCAACGCCTCGGATTGGTTGACGTGGAACAGTCGATCCGACGTTACCACACTCCGGCCATGTTGGCGCACCTGCTCGGTGTCTCTGTTCGAGTGATCCGGCGTTGGCACCGACGCGGACTGATCACGCCCGTCCGCACCCTGCATAACCTGCCTTACTTTGATTTCCAGGAAGTAGCGACTGCTCGTCGACTAGCTCAGTGGATCGCATCAGGCGCGAGTCCGCAGGCCATCGAACAGCGTTTGGTGGAACTGCTCGAAGTACTGCCTGACATTCAACGGCCACTGGACCAACTTTCGATTCTTGTTGAGGGAAAGCAGATTTTGCTGCGACAGGGGGAAGGTCTGCTGGAACCCGGCGGTCAACTACGTTTTGACTTCGATGCGCTGGAAAGTGTCTCGGATGCTCCCAGCGACATGCCACAAAATTCCAGTACGGAAACTCCTGCTGTCCTTTCAATCTGGGATGAATCAGCAGAGAGCGATCCAAAGTTCCAGGTGCTTGCAAGTGAGCCTGATGAACTCCTGACAGCAGCCTATGAATCAGAAGATGACGGAGATTTGGAAACCGCCATTGATTGTTACCATGCAATCCTGGCACGAGACGGACCTCGTGCAGATATCCACTTTCAGCTTGGCGAATTGTTGTATCGAATCAATGAAGTGATTGCAGCGCGTGAGCGTTACTATTCTGCCATTGAACTGGACCCCGACTATGTTGAGGCCCGTGCCAGTTTGGGATGTGTGCTTGTGGAAACAGGACAAATCGACCTGGCCATCGCTGCATTCCGTGGAGCATTGTCACTCTATGAAGACTACGCCGACGTCCACTACAACTTGGCGCGTGTTTTGGATGACACTGGACGCGAAGTTGAATCCAAACATCACTGGCAACGGTTTCTGCAATTATCACCTGACAGCCCATGGGCTGAGGAAGCAAGGTCCCGAATTAGCGCGATTGACCAAATGTAACCAATCGCGAGCAGTGATCATGCAGCTTGTAACTCGAGTAGCCTGATACACCGCCACTTCATCGGCGGATTACAGATACTCACGCTTCTTGACCAAACCTGGCATCGGCACGCTGTAGCGTCCGTCCTCATTGGCTTGCAATGGTGCAGGCGAATCAAGTGTCAGTTGTTCCAACCCGGGCGCGAACTCGTGGTCGTGCTTCAGGAACTGCTCCAACGTAATTTCCTGGCCCGTATGTGCTGCCATTCGTCCCATCGACGTCACTGCACTGGCCATCACACCTCGCTCCACCTCGTTATACGGAGTGTCCTCACGGATTGCGGCAATCAAGTCGTTCCATTCCAACTGATAAGGATTCAACTCGGGCTGGGGATAAGACCACTGCAACCTCGTTTTGTCCATATTGTGTCCATCATAAATTCTGCACTTCGCGGGGGTGTGCGAGGCACTGGAAACAACACCGAGTCCTTTCGTTCCATGGGCATAGCTGGCAAATTCCCGCTTACATCCTGGCATGGTGCGACCTTCGACAAACAGCTTCGTCCCATCACCAAAGGTGTATTCCATCGAGTAGTTATCGAAGTTCTGGTCAACACTATCACCTCGATAGTGTCGCCCTCCGCTCGCGATGACTTTGACCGGCCATTCGTTTTTCATCCAACATGATTCATCAATGTTATGGATCAGAAAATCACTGACCGCACCGCCGCTGAGCCACAAGAATCCGTGAAAGTTACGAATTTGATACTGCAACTCGCTGTACTTTCCATCGTTAGGTGGTGCCGCTGCCGAGCCAGTCGGGCCCGCCATACGATAAGCCCGTAACATCGTCAGGTCACCAATCTCACCATTTTGAATTCTGTCAAATAACTCCTGCCTCGCCTTGCAGTGGCGGCACATCAAACCAACCCCCACTTTCAGGTTTTTCGCCTCAGCGGCTCGATTCAGCTCCAACATTCTTGCGGAAGTAGGACCGTCGACCGTCACGGGCTTTTCCATGAATACATTCAAGCCTTTCTCAATGGCGTAGGTGTAATGCACCCAACGAAACGCTGGCGGTGTTGCGAGGATCACCAGATCACCTGGTTTCAGCAAATCCATCGCCTGCTTGTAACCATCAAAGCCGATGAACTTGTTCTCTTCAGGAACATCCACACGCGAGCCAACTTGATCATGGCCAGCCAAAGCGGCGTAGGTGCTGTTCAAGTTCTTTTCAAAGACGTCAGCCAAGCCCACCAGGTTTGGGCCATTCTCAACCGTCAAGGCGTTCAAGGCTGCTCCCGTGCCCCTGCCCCCACATCCAATCAAGACCACGCGTATTTTGTTGTCCTCAGCCGCGTGCACTTTCGGCGCTGATGTCACCAAAGTAGTCACCGCAGCGACGCTACCGGTTTGCTTCAGGAATTGCCGTCTTGATGGAGTTTGATCTTGTTTCATTTTTTTCACATGAAGGTGGGAGACAATATTCGGAATGACCCGAAAGGTGGGAATGAAAAAATCAGATGCGCAAAAAAATTGTGACACAGGATGTGAGTGATCATCACGCGCCACGACTCGGGTCAATCCTCGGGATCTTTTTGCTCAGGAGCTGTTTTGTTCCACTTGGCCTGTTGCTCTTTCGCAGATGGCTCCTTGAAAGGACGCACCACCCGGAAACCGACACTCAGTGCATCCGTATGGTACCAAATGCTGCGCGGAATCTGTGGGTCCTGATCCTTCCATTCAACACTGGACGCTTTTCTGGCGGCTGAACGCAGTATTTCAGGATCATCATCCCAACCACCACCTCGCACAACTCGTGGATAAAGTTTGGACGGTATGTTCAATGGATCAACTGTATTACCGCCTTGACTGTAGTAGTCGGCGGCGTACTGATCCAATACCCATTCGGCAACATTACCGTGCATGTCGTACAGTCCCCAAGGATTGGGTTTCTTCTTTCCAACTGGCTGATAAGCCTCATCTGTGTTGTCGAAGAACCAGGCATACTGGCCCAACTCTGCTGGATCGTCACCAAACGAATAGGCCGTCTTCGTACCCGCTCTGCAAGCGTATTCCCACTCAGCCTCGGTGGGCAGTCGATAGTACCTTCCGGTCTTGGCGGAAAGCCACTCGCAAAAAACTCTGGCAGCATGTTGTGTCATGCAGATAGCAGGAAAATCACCTTTTCCCATCCCAAAGCTCATGTCCGTGTACTCCTCGGTTGGCTTTGTCACTCCATCCACCGCCAAGTCCCGAGGCCCTGCTTTGATCGACATCAATTTGCGTCGCAGTTGATCAATATCTTCACGCCATGCATCGTACTGATCCCAAGTGACTTCAAACTTTCCCATCCAGAACGGACTGATCTCAACCTCGCGTGGTGCCCCCTCATCCTGATTTCGATGCGGCTCCGATTCATCACTGCCCATGATGAATTTCCCACCCGGAATCGGCACCATGGCCAGCGACAGGTCCGTATGCTCCAGAGGGTCTGAGTAGGGTTTCATTTCGGCTGCGGTATTGGCAACCGCAGCCGGCACGGGCAACACCAACCCGCTCTTGTCACTCACGCCATCCTCAGCGATGGCTTGAATCAACAGCGATCCAAACCCGGCGAGTAACATGGAAAATGCAGTCAACACTCGAAAACATCGGCTACTCAAACTCATCTGCTCTCTTACTCAATGTTATTCCATCGCAGCCCAAATGGCTGTACGAATCTAGTGGACGATACAACCCTGTACCGGGCAATGGTGGGACCACGAACAGTGGAAACAACGTGGCATCAGGAAGGCATGGAAAAAACCGTGTTTCTCCATTCTAGCTATTCCAAACTCGCATTTTGCAGTTGAAATTCAAATCTGCTGAAAATCCCTAGCCGCAATCATCACCAGGATTCGCCTTTGTTTGGGCAACGACGGCCGACTGGTCTGCGCAGCACCTCCTAACCCAACCAATAGCAGTCAGGAAAACAAAATACCTGCCTACGTGACATCTGCGTACGCTTGCATGAAATACCGCAGTCTGGAACGCGGCAGCAACGAGAGTGCGTTGTGCCGTCATAGAACAATGAACGAAAATGCTGTACCGCGAGTGTGTGATCCTCGCGTCATCTTTCCAATGACAATTCGGATCTCTTCCATTCGCAAACAGCTTATTTTCCATCACGAACTGACGACGTGAAATCACGTCGTCACCGTTCAACGGTGGCTTAGGCCAACCAAGTTGAGTCCTGACGGATGGGATCTAAGCTAGCAGTGCCTTGATTGGGTCACCGTCACCACCAATTTTGAAAGGGCGGCCGTTGGGAGCATACCGTTCTTCTTCGAGTGGCAGTCCTGCTGCCGCCGCGATGGTCTTGTTAAATTCTGAAACAGAGACATGGTCTTTTGCGACTGAGAAGCCCTGCTTGTCCGATTCCCCGTAGACCTGTCCCCCCTTGATACCAGCCCCCATCAGCAGACTACTGAAAGCCCCGGGATGATGGTCACGACCACCGTTGACATTCATCTTCGGCTTACGACCAAACTCAGTGGTCAAAACAACCAAGGTCTCATCCAACAAACCCTTGCTGTGTAGATCTCGCAAAAGGTTTCCGACTGCATTATCGACATTGGCCGCTCGCTCATCAAGCTTGGTATAGAGATCCTGATGCATGTCCCATCCGCCATAATTGACCTCAATGAAACGCGCACCACTTTCCACCAGACGCCGCGCCAACAGACAAGCCTGCCCAAGCTGGTTACTTCCATACGCCTCTTGAATCGGCTTTGGCTCGTCCTTGATGTTGAACACCTTCAGGTGATCACTACCGATCAATCTCCGTGCCTCACCATACAATTGATTGTACGCTTCGATACGGGAATTGCTTCGACTACCCTGGAAATTCTGATCAAATTTACTCGCCAAACTCAAACGTCGGTTGAAAAACTCAGGGGTCAAGTATTTTGGCAATGTGGTGTTCTGCAAACCAGCCGAAGCATTAGCGATCGGCACAGGTGACAGTGACGGTGGCAGGAATCCTGCGCCCGGATGTCGATTACTGCCACCGATCACGTAGTTTCCTGGTAATTCTTTATTGAGCCGCCCAGCTTCTGAAACCATCCAAGCTCCCATCGCCGGATGCTGAATGCTGTTGAGCTGCTTGTAGGAGGTACGCATCAGGTACTTTCCTTTGTCATGAGCCCCCGTTTCTGTGCTCAATGACCGAACCACAGCGATCGCGCCGGCCAGGTAGGAAAGCTTTGGAAAACGATCCCCAAACTGGATACCAGGCACACGTGTCTGGATCGGCTTGGTTTCCCCAGCCTCCTCTACACCCACCTTTGGATCAAAGGTATCAAGATGTGTCATCGCACCATCCATGAACAGATAGATGATGTGCTTGGCCTTGCCCACGATTGGAGCGGCATGTGCCTCACCAAACAGACCTTGCGATGCAACAGATCCAGCGAAGGACACTCCAAGCGTCTGCTTGGCGATGGTCTTCATGAAATCACGGCGTTGTTCGGGGGCAAATTCAGGTTGGGGCATTTGTTTCTCCAGGGCAGCTATCGCCACTATCTTTGAGTTCTACCTGATAGGTAATTTGTGTCGGAATCGGAATCGTCATTTTCGATTCGTTACATGAAATCTTCTCTTATGCTGGCCGTCATTCGCCGCAGCGTAGACGGACCACATTTTTGAGGGTCCTACTGAATGAACAGAAATTCTCGGGTATTCAGTAGCCCCCAAACAATATTGCCAAATGCTTTTCCATCGCTTTCGGTTCTGGAAAACTCACTTGCTGCAGCGCGTCGGTCGGTAGCATTTGGCTTTCGAGCCAACACACTCAAGAAGACCGCTTCCATCCGTTCTCGCGTGTTATCAACAGCAACCAGGTTATCGACCAGAGCCGATCCAGCTTCGAGCATGACATGCGTGATGGGTCCATTGAACATCGCAAGAATCTGCGGAACCGTTGCATCCTGCTGCCCACCATTGATTGTTTCGCGATCTCCCTGCCCAAACTGCCTCAAGAAATGGTCAGCAGGCACAGGTGATGGCAACTCACTTGCACGACAAAGAACGTTGCCCTGATAAGCGTGTTGATTGAGCGATCGCTTGTAGGGATTCATGAAATAGGTTTTCGCAAACTGCTCAGACTTGCTTTTCACACTGCTGTAGGTGGCAGTGCCAAAGTTTAGGTTTAGTACTGGAGCCATCTCTGCAGCGGTCGGGCGTTGGAATGGCCATGGGTTGTGCACTGCTAAAGTCAGGAACGAATCCCAAACTTGCTCAGCTGTCATTCGACGCAGGACAGGTCCTTGAAAATAATACGGTTCTCCCGACGTGAGTTCATAGTCCGTCGACTCACGCTGGTAAGTCCGACTGTACAGAATCGTTCGAATGAACTCTTTCAAGTCGTAATTATTACGCACCATTTCCTTGCTGAGAAATTCGAGCAACGGCTCATTCGTACACGGGTGTTCGTCGCGAAAATCATCAATGGGTTCCACCAACCCCACGCCCATGAATCGCTTCCACAAGCGATTGGCGACCGTCTTACTGAATTGTGGATTATCATCACTGGTAACCCACGCAGCAAACTGTTCGCGAGGTGATCCGTTACGAGCCTTGGTCGGAACTTCGCCCCACAGCACGGCAGGCTTCACAACCTCCTTCGGTTTCGCATCCTCATAGGCATAGTCATGAGGCAGACGCATTACAGCGTTCTTGGCCTCACTGACACTGTAGGTGTTCGCTCGGGCGATTCTCTGAAACTCACCCGGCACTCTGCCTTTATCGTGCTTGGTTCTTGCCTCATTGATCAACAGGTTTGCTGGGTTCTGTTTTGTAAACCCAGGTGAACCACGCAGAATGCGAGTACGAATGCCATTGGTGTAGGCAGCAAGTTCATAGAACTGGTACTGCGTCCACTGATCAAACGGATGATCATGGCACTGAGCACACCCAATTTGTGTGCCCAACAGAATCCGCACGGTGTTGTCGACATACGGCAACGGCATGCCATCATCTCGCAACTGGAATCCAACAGCAGGATTCTCCCACGTCTTGCCATCAGCAGTGAGCATTTCGTAAACCCACTGATTGTATTTCTTATTGATGCGAATCGAATCTTTCACGTAGCCTAAGTAGGGATCAGCCACGATGTTCGTCTGCGGTCGCTCAACAAGTCGCAAAACATCTGCCCAAAAATTGTACATATTGCTGACATAATCAGGGCTGCTCAGTAGTTTGTCGATCAAGTCTTCCCGCCGCGTTTCCGAACTGGAACCCAGGAAGTCAGTCGCTTCCTTCAACGTTGGGATACGTCCCGCTACGTCCAGATAGACTCGACGAAGAAATATCTCGTCACTGGCTAATTCATTCGGCTCTTGATCCTCGTCCAGCAATTTCGACTCAACCAGACTGTCCACCTCACCGGCACCACGTTGCACGGCACGACGGTTACTTGGATTGACGGGCACCACCTTCATGGCCACGGGAGTACGTTTACGAACGCTCTCTGGCAACTTGATTTTGGGCTTCGCTGGTGGTTTCTTGCTTTTGCGTCCCTGAGCGTTGGCAGGTACACAAAGCATCGCACAGAAGCCAACAACCAACAGACACCCAAATATGTTGGGCAGTTTCACTCGCAAGAACTTCATTCAATACTCCAGAGAGCTGGCAAATCGGCCAGACTTACGAAAAGGGGAGTGCGGATGCTGTGGCACAAACAGTAAATCCACCATCTTATGATAGTCGATCTCACCGCGCTGATGGCCAAACTCATCGCTCACCAGAAGCAACGCATGAAGCTGCCGTTTGTACCCATGCACAATCCTGAAAATCGCGCTCACCTGAGGCTTACCAAGCCCACCGCGGCTGCCCCCCCAATTCGCACATACGGGGTCGCTGCCGCCGAACTCCGATAGTTTTGAGCCACGACACCCGCCAAAAATTTCCTGAAAATCTCAAATTCTGCGGCAAAACACAAAAATACAGATCAAACGCACTGCACAGCGAGCGAACACCCCGGTGGGAAGTCACGGTTTGCCAATCATTTTTTCGGCACACGGGCTTTTCGGCAGTAATTACCCCATAGCATGGCCCTCGCTGAGCTTAATTCTGGAAGGGTGAAAAAGAACAACCTTCACTGTGTCGTTGCTGCTGTAATCCGAGTCCTGCGAGTGACGGACTTTCATTGTGTTGGAATTTCCGACGCAACTTGGTGATGCACCTCGAATGATCGATCATGTATCTTGGTCCTGTGAGCTTGCAACGCTCGCGGCACAAACGCCATTTCTGTTTGACTTCATCACAAATTCAGTGGATTGAATTCTTGAATCGTCCAACATGTCATTGAACTGCCTTTCGCCATCCGCACCTGATTTCTACGAGCCCAACCACTAAGTTGTTACCCCCTTTCGGGCAACGCCATCACAACGATCCCATGCAAAACAACGGCAAACAACCTTTTGATCTCACAGGACACTGCGCATTAATCACCGGCGGAACGCAGGGTGTGGGCGCTGCAATCGCTGCAGCACTGGCCAGTGCAGGATCGGATGTGGTGCTGGTTGGACTCCAAAATGACGCAACCGCGCAACAAACGCTGGCCGCTTGCCGTAATCAAGGAGTCAAATCGGAGTTGTTGCTTGCAGACTTATCAGGACCTCCCGATAGCTACTTACCTGGATTGCTAAAGAGCGTAGAGGAAGTTGCTCCGAAAGTTGACCTGTTGATCAACAATGTAGGGACCTACATCGACAAGCCCTACTTTGAAATGGATTACGAAACCTACCAAACGACAATGCATTTGAATGTGACGTCGGGCTACTTTCTAACTCAGGCGATTGCTCGTCAGTGGGTCCAACAAGGTACTCAAGGCCGCATTCTGTTCACCGGTTCGATCAACGGCGTACTTTCGGAACCAGACCACACCGCCTACGACACCAGCAAAGGCGCGGTCGCCGCCATGGTCCGATCACTTTGCGTCACACTGGCCCCGATGGGAATCCGGGTCAACGCTCTGGCTCCGGGATTGGTCCGCACTCCACTGACCAACGTCCTCGACGAGAACCAGCAACTCGATTCGTGGATGAAACTTCACACACCCAATGGTCAGGTTCCGACCGCCGATGTTTGCGGTGGCGCTGCTGTCTTTCTACTATCCGATGCAGCCGGACATGTTCAGGGACAAACGCTGCTGGTGGACGGTGGCATGAGTGTTTGGCAGCAACCCGATCCACCTGATGATTGGTCGGCCTAATGTGGGCTGCCACCGAATGGAGATCTATCCCAGTAGGGGATCATCATGCAGCTGTCGTCATCACCACACAATGCGACGTCGAGCTGACTTCAATTGGGTTTTAGGCCTGCGATCGGCATTGCAACACGATACAGTCCTGTACGCGCAGTGACATACATTGTTTTGCGATCAGCTCCCCCAAAGGTCACGTTTGCGGGTTGCTGGGGAAATGCCACCAAGCCGAGATGCTTGCCTGATTGCGAAATAATCTCAACGCCCAAGTTGGTGGTGATGTAGAGATTGCCCTCGACATCAACAGCCATTCCATCGCCTCCAGTATTGTCTTTGCCCTGCGGTTGCTTGAGCCGACACAACGTACGCCCGTTGGCAATCTTGCCTGGTCCAATGACATCGTAAACAAGCATTTCTGCCTGCCGACTCGGAATCACATACAAGCGTTTGCCGCCGGGGGACAAACCGATACCGTTGGGTGCAGCAATATCATCCGTGAGTCTGGAAACCTTGCCATCGGGATTGATGTAGTACACAGCCTGAATACCCTGCGGCAACGGCTGGGGAGCTCGAAACAGCGGGTCAGTGAAATAGATCCCACCGAGCTTGTCGACGATCAGATCATTCGGGGCGTTAAAGCGTTTCCCCTTATACTTGTCAGCCAGAACTTTGTACTTGGCAGTGTTGGCATCGTACTGAACCACTCGCCCATCCATTTGGCAAACCAGAATCCGGTTCGACGCATCAACCAAAATTCCGTTGGCGTGACCGGAATCACTGGAGAAAGTACGAAGTGCATTGCTCTTCTCAGACAACAAGTGGATTTTGGCATTGGGAATATCTGTAAAAAACAGTGCCCCCTGCTGGCTCCATGCTGGCCCCTCTGTGAAAGTGAAACCGGTCTTCACTTCCTCGACTTTCCCGACAGGCTGAACACCACCCTCATCAGGCGCTGGCTGCGCCACACACAACCCGCAAGTGTGAACCATAGCCAGTGAAATTACCATCATCAGCCACGCTGAATGGCGTGTTCTCGTCAACAACGAAATGCCAGGTGTCCCAAGAACAGACTTACCACAAACGGCACTCAAGACCGATGTTCTCATGTTGCACTCCGAAGCGAAAAACCAACTCAATCGAATGGATGCCGGAGCCCAATGCTCAGACAAGAAAGTCGCGTCTTAGTCGAGTCAAATATTCCAGGAGTGGACGCTCGTGACCATCAGCATCGATCAGCCCCGCATGGCTAACGACGTGCGGCACCTGATCGGACCACCCTTCCCAGACGATCCCGTGAACAATGTGCTTTGCCAAGAGTGTCCGAATCAAAGGCCCAGCAAGTCGCAATTGTTCTGATGCCGGGTCGCTACTTTGCGACTCGTGCTGAAGCACATCGCACGGTGCCACTGCCATCGGGTCAGGTCCAACCCCACCGGGCACAGCCAACTGCACTAACATGGGCATCCCAAGAGTGGCCCAGCGATCAATCATTTGCCCAAGTTCCACGGCCGAACGAGGCAACGTCGCCTTTTCGGCATAGTTCATACGAACTTCCAAACCGAGACCGGCCATCCCCAAACCACTACGCACCAAGGCGTCAGCAAAATGAAGGGGTGAAATCCCTTCCCGATTCTGCCCCAAGTATTCTCCAAATGGTTGGTCGAACGAGATGATGGCAGGGGTCGTTGGATCAGCACGTCGCACAGTTTGCAGAATCCCAACTGACAGACGCATGATCTGCTCGTCGCTCAGTTGCATCGGTCCGGGAGTATTCAGTCCGCTGGCGCAATTCCACAACTGCACTTTGCCCTGAAATTTATTGACAGTCGTTTCCACAAAGTTCGTGACCGCATTTAAGAAAGCATCAAAGTCATCCTCTAGCAAGTACAGCCAGTGGGGCATCAAACGCTCTCGAAAATCGATCAAGGGTCCGCCAATGATACGCATCCCCTTGCTACTGCAAAATTCAATTGTCTCTTCTGCATTGTCGTAGGAGAATCGCCCAGAGTCCGTTTCGATGTCCGCCCAATTCAGACGAATCGCAGCAGAATTGAATGCTGCCGTGAACGCGGTGTGGGACTGCAGACCGAGCGGCGTGACAGTGCCCGCCAGAAGCGCGCCTATTTGCGGTTCCCGTTGTTTACGGAATGCAATCGACTGTACCGCGTAACTTTCACCCAAATCAGAGATTGCTTTTTCCAAAAGCAAGATTGCTTCCATGGCAGCTTCGCTGGAACCGTCAGGATCGGCTCTTCGCTGAGCAGCATCTAAAAATCGCGAGGTGCCTTCCTGCAATAATTCGACAAACTCTTTGCTAAGCGTCAAACCAGCACGCTGCCAGGCGTCCGACTGGATTCGGGCACGGTAACAACTTCCGCGGGCAAACTCCAACGGTAACAAGTGCGGCTCATCATCCAGCGGTCGCAAACTACAGGTACTGAGTGTGCGAAACCCGATGCCTTCCAACGGGCAAGCCATGTACAGTTTGCCAGATGACTCGATCGCTCGCGTGAGGGTCAGACGCGACCCGTCGAACTCAATCCGAGACTGCCAGGGCACACCTTCAATGCCACAGATGTACGCGTCATTCCACAACGACTTTCCAATGAAGTCGCTGGCCGCATCTGGGACATCAAAGTGGAATTGCCCCATAACGGCGCGCCGCGGAATGAACTGGGAAAATGAAATGGACGCTCGCACAAAACAGCTGTGCCATCGGCGAGAAACGCCATGTTAGCCTTTTCCCATCTGTTCCGCGACCATACACCGCGAACGGACAACCTGTTTGCACCATCAAGAAACCGGTCTTTTACCGTGAATCCTGCGGATAAAGGGCAGGTTAATCGTGCCGCCGCTAGCCGCCTGGACGCCAAACCTGAAAGTCCCCGCTTGATTGAACATCGAATTCCGCGATTTTTTCAGCCCTGATACTAACTTTCCAAAGCAGTGATCCGGTTGCTCTGCTACGAATGGTTTGCCAAATTACCAGCATGAACGAACAACAAAGCAACGACCTGTATCGATTTGACGCCGCCGGAGCTCTGCTAGAAACCAGGCTACCGCTACCCCGACGGAGTGGAAAAGTCCGCGACGTCTACGACTTGGGTAACTCGTTGCTAATTATCAGCACGGATCGCATCAGTGCGTTTGATTACATCTTGCCGTGTGGGATCCCAGGTAAAGGACAGCTACTTACCCAAATGAGCTCTTTCTGGTTCGAGCAATTGGGGATGCGGCATCATCTGGTATCAACGGAAATTCCGCCCTCACTGGCAACACAATTTGATATCGCCCCATTACGGGGACGTGTCATGCTGACTGAGAAAGCGGAAGTGATCCCGTTCGAATGCGTGGTGCGGGGTTACCTTGAGGGCAGTGGACTAAAGGAATACCAAGCCACAGGCGAAATTTGCGGAAACCCACTTCCAGCAGACCTGGCACAATGCGACCGACTTCCCAATCCCATCTTCACGCCAGCCACCAAAGCAGAGCAAGGGCATGATGAGAATGTTCCGATCGAACGTATGATCGAAGATCTTGGCGAGACACTTGCACATCAACTGCGTGATAGAAGTTTGCAAATTTATTCGGACGCCTGCGACTATGCCGCGGCAAGAGGTTTGCTGATTGCCGACACAAAATTTGAATTTGGCAAGGTCGGCGATGAAGTCGTTTTGATCGACGAAGTGCTTACCCCAGACAGTTCACGCTTCTGGGCCGCAGACAATTATTGTCCCGGACAGGCTCAGGCTTCTTTCGACAAACAATTTGTTCGGGAATGGTTGTCGCAATGTGGCTGGGACAAACAAAGTGGTCCACCAGCATTGCCCACCGAAGTGATTGAGCAAACAGCTGCGAAGTACCAAGAAGCTTATGACCGTCTGACAGCCTGACGACAAGCTGATTACATGTTGCTGGCATCTAGATTACGGCCATCCAACATCAACATCATATTTTCGAAAGCTGTGCGTTAGCTTTGAGAGGCCTCCCGCGGTCGGGACGCAATCGTCTCAATGCCGCGAGACCAGGTCATTCGCTTTCAATCAGCGAACTCGATGTTCGCTGATGGCAAGGACAGAGATCAACACTTTCTCTGGCGTCACTGATTTTCTCTGAGTGTTCGCCCCTCGGCTGCCACCAACGCCTGAAACTGTTCAAATTTTTCCTGATCATTCATTCGCTTCAGATTTTCGGCCATGATGACATTGTCGGCGGTGCGTAGAAAACGGTCAAACTTCACCTTTCGCTTCTGTTCACTTAAGATCGATTTCGCCTCCAGCGAAAGTTCTCGGTAGCTTTCATACTTGGGGTGCTCTTCGATCGCTACCACCAACTCGTTGCTTCGTGTCGTGATCAATTCAATGGCAACGGGATTGAGTACATTGGCCAAAGCAGGCCAGCGTCGCTTCAAATCAGAAGCGATCTCACGCCTTACATCGCGACTTTTATCTTGGCCACGAGACACAGGCTGGCGGTTGCGTCCCGGTCCACGACGAGTCTGAGTTGCTTTCCAAGCATCAACGAGACGATTGTCTCCAGAAAGTTTCAGCTGCTCGGACAGGCCCTCCAAAATTTCTTTCTGCGAAGCTGTCGCCAGCTCCAAAACCTGTGAATAATCGATGTCATTGGCCAGCAGTCCGTCATCGCCGTCACTGAACTTACTGTGAACCGTCAAGAATTCACCCGAAGTCTTCACAGGTAAATCGATGGTATCCGCCGTCAGGATGACATAGGCGTGTGCTTCCTCAAATGAAACTTCACCATCCTGGTCATAGTCTGGAATCGCGATCGGCTTTCCAGCTCGGTCACGCCCCCCAAGTGCTGCCCAAAAAAAAGAACTGTATTCCACATAACTGGCTTCATCGATTTCGGGTGTACAGCCTGCAGCAGGGCGATCATGCACGGTTGCGAAAAAACCGATTCGCCGCTGCTTGGAAAGACCACGATCGGGATCACCACCATTGAACATGAAACGGGCAAAACCACCCGCATGACACTGGACCATGACAGTGACAACTTCCACACCCCCAGGTAGCTGATCCAACATTTTGACCAACTCTGTCATTTTGATTGACTTATTATCCCAGGTCGCAATGGTCGTGTCGTGTTCATTCCGACGATTGCTGCTGCGGTTGCCATGAGCCGTGACATAGATCAGCAAACGATCTCCACTCTTGAGTTTTCTTCCTTTCGTAGAAAACCAGTTGCGGATATTGGCTGGACTTGTTCGGTCTTTGACGTTCGGTACTTGGTGGTTGCGATAGGTAAGCCCAAGATTTTCTTCAGACCCGAAAAACTCGGCCATCAAGCGGTTTGCCTTGGGCACAGAAGCCCGATCCATCACTTGCAAATCGGCACCTTTGGAATCTCCATCCGAAAAGTAAATATCGTGCTGCAATCGCCCCATGCCTTGTTCTTCCAACAATCGCTGAAAGAACAAGACGTTGCGTTCCAAAGAGGCTTGATTGCCAGCAGGCGAATAACCTCCACCGATTGTCAACAAATGATCCTCCGCCCACCCCGGAATGCTCAACAACGAGCAAGCCAAAACACTAACCAAGGAAGATCGCAATAAAAGATTCGGTCGCATAAAAATACTCTGTTCAGTCGGGACAAGACCTACGTCGAACTACGCCGCATGCTGGATTGAACCACGGAACCACTCAAAAAGCCCACTCTCATTGAGTAATTTTCACAAAATCAGGTCGATATCCCGACCTCACTCTTATCCGCTGACCAACAACTTCAAACGGCAGAAAGGTAGAGAACTTGCCAAGCAGGTGAGCCAAGAGCCACAAAAAAACAGTTTCCTTGATAATTCCGCGCCGGATGGGCTTGGGCACGACGCTTCGTTATTTAAAGCGAGTCAACCGACTCTCCTGAAACAAAGCCCATTAAAACTTGGACCGATCTGATGAAAAAAATCCTGTCTCTTGCCGCAACCGCACTGCTTGTTCTGTCCACTTCCCACGCGAACGCCGCCTTGACCGTCTACACCAATGTCACTCAAAAACCTGTCGAGGCAATTAGGGACGCCGATGTCGCATGGGAGCTAATGAACAAGGCTGTCGTTATAAACACCAATGTCACTCAAAAACGTGGCGAGACAATTAGGGATGCCGATTTCGCAACCGAGGCAATGAACATGGAAAAAGCAACCTATCACCTACTGCTTGACATCGGCTTCACTGAGGAGGAAGCATTTATGCTGTTCTTCTTTGACAGCGTAACTGACACGGGTGAATTCCACGAATCCGTGTACGCTGAACATGAATTTGAATAGTCCATCCGCGGCAACTCAGGGGCATGATAGAGATGGACTTACGTTCCCCAACAACCCCCAAACCTTATCAGTGGGCAGTATTGGTTTTACTGCCAGCAACTTGGCCGCTGGTGGGTAGCGTCACTCATAGGAAGCGTGACTTCTGGGCAGCTTCGCCCAGGAGAATCAAAAGCTTCATGCGTAAGAGATAAGAACCACTGGTTGCTCTGCCACCCAAGATGGCAGGTGCGGTGGTGTCGGACGAGCTGGCCGTCGCCCTAAAGATACGCGGCACCAAGTCAGAAACTTGGCAGCACGATCGCTGCCAAGAAACCACGAAACATCGATAAAAAAGTAGGGCTGGCAGGACTTGAACCCGCGACCTAGGGATTATGAGTCCCCAGCTCTAACCAACTGAGCTACAGCCCCGAGCTTCTTAATTTACGGTCTATCGACCATTTAATCGAGATGGTGCGACGATCAAAAATCTCAGGAGCTGGAAACGGGCAATAATCACGACTAATCGCGACAAAAACATCACAACGACGGGCCTCAAAATCCTCCCTCCATCAGCAAGCAGCCCCATTCCCCATCCTTGAAATCGATCGACCTGCAAAGCACGATCAACCTTCTGACCTCTTCTACCATTTTCTTGGTTGTGGTACAGATATTTTGGGAGCAGAAGTCTGCTGAGTTGTAAAACGAAGTTGGGAAGCATGTCTCCCAAAGGGTGTGTTGCCATCCTACCTGTGCATCACTTAACAGGTCCCTCGATTCACCTGAAAATGAACCAAGGTTGTGATGGGCAATCAGCTTAACCTCATACCTTTTGAAATAGAAGAACCTGAGTCCAACTCTGTGGTTGCTACTACAAACTCGTCTACGCTTCCACAGACGGCCACAGTTGACAGCATCCGTCCCTGGCATCTGATCAATCTACTCTCTCTTGATGCCGTCACGGTTGGCCTGACATGGCAACTGGTTTTCACACTGCAATTCTTTGATCGTTTTCCCAGTCTGGTCGAAAGCTCGATCATCGGAATCTCGATTTGGCTCGCTTATACCGCTGATCGAATACTCGATTCACGTCGGTTGCAATGCGAACTGCCACACAGCTCAAGGCATTCTTTTCATCGTCAGTTTCGGACACTGATCTGCTTCTTGTGGATACTCGCTCTCGGATTGAATGTGGTCTTGATTACGCGTTTTACCAGTACTGATCAAATCAAGTGGGGAGTGGTCTGCTTGCTGCTAGTATTTCTGTACTTACTGAACGCGCAGAAAAACAATTGGACAGTGCGACGAATACCAAAAGAGCTTCAGGCTGGTTTAATTTTCAGTTTTGGCGTGAGTCTTGTTTGCTGGCCAGCAGCACCCCAACAAATCTTCTCTCCATTGTTAGCCGCAACCCTGTTAACTGGCTCACTATTTTCAATCAACTGCGCCACGGTTGCATTCTGGGAACGCCAACTTGATACTGCTCAGACCTTTTTCGCATGGACCTCACGACGCAACACGACGGTTGCTCCCATTGTGATTGCACTCTCGTTTGAGTTCACCCTAACCCTCATGATGCTTTATTTTGGTTTGCTCCCCACGTTCATTGCCCACTGCTTGCTGAGTAGCACGTTAAGCTTGACGACGGCTATTTTTGCCAATCAACGGTACGGAAAAAATCAAACGCAGAATCAAGACACACCACCAATCAGATCGCCCAAAGGTCGTGAATTGCTGGCAGACCTATCCCTCGTCCTGCCTCCCACCATGCTTATCCTTTGGCGGGTATACCACGGCTAACTACCACCATGTGTAATCCCACCGACCATGGCTATGACCAATTAGCGGGTCGTTATCAATGGCTTGAAAAACTGATGTTCGGCTCGCGCTTGAACAGGGCCCGAACGGCTTTACTAAGTTCAATTCCTGCATGTCATTCTGCTCTCGTACTGGGTGATGGTGACGGACGACTTCTTGAGGCACTTCTTGCAACTCAACCCGAATGCAAAATCACAAGCATCGATCAAAGCCAAAAAATGCTGGAGATTCAGCAAGCACGTCTTTCGAATCACCCCCTTCGTGACAATGTCACCTGGCAACAACAAGACGCTCGCCACATCAAGGGACTCGATCATCAGTTTGATCTGCTGGTATCAGCATTTTTTCTCGACTGCTTTACTGGCCAAGAACTCGAAACACACTTGTCCCTCTGGCTAAGTGCTTTGCGGCCAGATGGCCATTTTTACTTCGTCGACTTTCAGCAACCTGACTCAGGCTGGAAACGCCTTCGAGGAAAACTGTACCTGGCTGCGATGCATCATTTCTTTCGTTGGTATACGAATCTGCCAAATCGAGAACTCGTGGATTTGAACGGAGCTTTGAATCAATGTCCTCTTGAGCTAGTCGTGTCACAAAACATGAGTCGTGATTTGATTACCGCCCGACTCTACCGAATAGTTGCCCAGTGAATGGTTGCCGAGCAGAGGGTTGCCGACAGGTGACCATCAAGCATGGTAACGAGTACCGCAACGATTCCACTGTGTTTCAAAACTTGTGTTTCAAAACTTGTGTTCTGAGATGGGAACCACGGATGCAAAGAATTTCACTGCTTGGCCAACAAAGTTGAATACTCGGCAAGCCAAGCAAGAAATCACTTGTCGTTTCTGAAACGCACAAAAAACATCAGAAAGACCCCCATCAGTAAGCCAATACCGATCACAGCCATGAAGGTTATCGGTTGGGGCATTTTCTCGAGCCCACTACGTATCTCCATACCAAAGACGGTCGTGATAGTGGCCAAGGGAAAAAAGAAGGCCACAAGCATATTGAGTCGATGTGACGAAACGGCCATGCGGTCGCTCGCAACTGCCTGCTCTTCCGCGCTGCGCGCAATCTTGTAGTCAAGTGAATTTCTTGTCCCCGTAGCGAGCAACTCGGCCAACCGTTCAAGGTCATAAGCCTGATCCCGCATATTGATCACCTCGCGTGCTTCGGGATGGCGTTTTCGCAAATCCTGAATGACCGAATGCATGTTACGAATAGCACGATGGAGTGGTGACAACGCCTCAAGGATCAAAAACTGGTCTTCCGCGGACTTCGCCTCATCCTCCAATTTTTCCAGTTCACTAAGCCGCTGATCGTACTGATCGATGTGCTTCATTAACGAGCCAGGCCCTTGCCCAAACTGATCACTGATCCATGTTCCGTCGGCCTTTCGCCAGAAAAAACGGCCGTATCTCTCATCCTCATCTGGCATGGGTGGCGCATGCAGCACAAGCAATACTTGATCGTCTTCACACATCATTCGCTGCCGACCCACATGCGTTCCGAGTCGGTTGCGAAATTCCTCAGGAACAGCCCAAGCCGCCGGTAGCTTTACGTTTTTCTGGTTCTGATTGCTCACTCAATTCTTCCATCGAGACTTATTTTTCAAACAAAGAACACACTTCGACCACATCTTAGTCACTTTCGAGGGAAACATCAGCTACCACGCGTTCCCTGGCTAGCTCGTCTTCACTGGTGTTTTCTCTGGCGGCGGGTGCTTTTCACCTTCAGTAGCTGCCTCAAGAAGCAATAGCATCGAACCGATAAAGAACCCGACGGCACCTAGCAGAGTGAACCACGTCGACAACTGCAGTCGGATCACTGGATCTGTGCCAGACACGAGCACTGCCAGAAATGCCGAGATCATAAAACTGATGCACCCAACAAAATTCCAAAACATCGCCCACCACGAAATATTGCGAGGTAAGAATCGCCAATATCCATGGCACGTTTCTGCAAAGGCCATGTATCCAGAAAGCAGGAACAGAACAGAGCCGACAAAGTTGGGCAGCCACACCCAAATATCCTCAGAGAACCAGTTTGGGCCAGGATGCAACGCTTGGTAGGTACTGAAATTAAAGCACAGTGTTCCCAGCAACTGCAACAAACAACTCCACCACCCCAGCTCGTTTGCACGACAACCCAACCATTTTTTCCGAACGGTTTTTGGCTGCTTGCCAACGGCAACGGCCAAGGGAAAATCACTGGCATTACCGACCTGAAAAAACTGCAAATATGCCGCCAAAGTGAATGGCAGGGATCCGACAAAAAACACATGGGCAGGATCAAACACAGCAGTCGTAGCAAGTCTGGGCCACAGAGTCTGAACACTTCCAAGAATGAACAGCAATGAACCCACTGCGAACACCAACCCAATCCACCAATTGAGATCGCCCACTAACCGCCAGCTTCGAACACAGGCGCGGCGAATCGCACCGGTCACAAGTGACTCAGGCAGCGGCAGGTGTTTGCGGTGGTGTCGTGAACTCCAGACCGCGAGAGTACCATCGTCTAAACGATGGACTCTGCGAGTAATAAAAGGCGGCGGTCCCTGACTTTCCAGACATAGGTCGCCCTGAGCTTTCTTAGGCTTCAAGATTCAGGGTTTTGAAAATCGAGTGAACAGGGAACACTGCACCATCAACTACAGCGTCTCTCGGAATCGCGACTAGTGATGAAAACCTGATGCCTCAGTGGCAGACAAGGGCGTCGTCACAGGATGCTTTCTGAGGTGATCAAGTGCTTCCATCAAGTCCTTGAGGAGTAAAACTCCCAAATCACGGCTAACGCCATGCCTGACCAGAATTCGTTGAATCACAAGGTCCTGGCGATCGGCGGGAAGTGAGTAGGCAGGTACTTGCCAACCCCGTGCCCTGAGACGATCACCCAGATCGTAAAGCGTGAAGCCTGGATCAACGCCCTCTTTCAACTTCCAGCAGAGCGCCGGGATACCCTCGTTGGTTTTGCCGTCGTAGATCACCTCAAACAGATCAACCTTGCTGAGTTGTTCAGCCAAAAATTGCGCGGTCGCGTAGCAAGCACCATGGATCTTCTGATAGCCTTCTCGGCCCAACCTCAGAAAGTTGTAATACTGACAAACAACCTGACCACCTGGACGCGAGAAATTCAACGCAATGTCACGCATATTCCCGCCGAGATAGTTCACCCAGAACACCAATTCTTCGGGAAGGTCATCGGTATCACGCCACATGATCCAGCCAACACCCAGAGGCGCGAGTCCGAACTTGTGACCGGAAGCATTGATCGATCTGACGCGTGGCAGTCGGAAATCCCACTCCAGCTCTGGCGAGCAGAATGGTGCCAGGAAGCCACCACTGGCCCCATCAACATGGATAGGAATATCTAAACCGGTCTCAGCTTCAAATTTATCCAGTGCCTCTGCTACATCCTTCACTGGCTCGTACTGGCACGTGAAGGTGACTCCCAAGGTCGGCACCACACCAATTGTATTTTCATCACAGCGTTTGAGCACTTCTTCGGGTGTCATCAGAAGTCGATCATTCTCCATCGGAATTTCTCGCAATTCGATGTCCCAATAGCGTGCAAATTTGTGCCAACAAACCTGCACAGGCCCAGTAATCAGATTGGGCTTGTCGATTGGTTTACCCGCCGCCTTTCTGGAAGCTTCCCAGCGACGTTTCATCGCCATGCCACCCAGCATCACTGCTTCGCTGGACCCAGTCGTTGAACAGCCCACTGCATTTTCTTTCGCAGGTGAGTTCCACAAATCACCGAGCATATGAACGCATCGCGCCTCGATCTCAGCAGTTTGCGGATACTCATCCTTGTCGATCATGTTTTTGTCGAGGCACTCATCCATCAGCTTGTGGACCTCAGGCTCCATCCAAGTCTGACAGAAGGTAGCCAGATTCTGCCTGGAATTGCCATCCAACATCAATTCGTCATGGACGATTGAATATACGTTCCTCGGATTTTGTTCCTCGGGAGGAAAACGGTACTTTGGAATAGAGACGGCATGATCGACGGCAGCATAAATGTCGTCATCAAGCTGTTCGCGTATCGAATCTTTTTCGTGCAGCACCATGGTCCTAAATTCCTGTATTCAAACTTTATTTCAAATGACAACACATGCTGTATTTCCAACGACTACGCATGGCGAGAACGAGACTTTACCAAGATGGATAGCGAAGAACAGGATGCCACACACCCCCAGCAAGAAAAACTCGTGATTCATGAAGATTGTCGAACGGATAACGCTGTTGACAGGGCATTACAGAAGCGGGCTCACGAGTCGCAGCGTATTTTCCAGGAGGCGTTTTGCAAACGATCTTTTCGCCCACGATTCGCGATCAACGATTTCTGAATCCTCGAGGTAGCTTTGCTGCAGATCCCTCAGTTTTCCGCCAAAACCCGCGTCATAAACGAATAATGCGACCTCATAATTCAGCCACAGACTTCGCATGTCGAAGTTGACGGTCCCAAACATCGAAACATGCCCGTCAACCGTAATCGATTTGGTGTGCAGCAACCCCCCATGATACAGATACAACTCGATGTCACTATTGAGCAAATCATCATAATAGGACCGACTGGCGTATCGAGTCATGACCGAATCCACTTTCTGGGGAACAATCACTCTCACCTTTACCCCTCTTGCTGAAGCACCGCGCAAAGCTCGCATAAGGGATTCATCAGGCACCAGATAAGGTGTTGTCAGCAGCAGTTCCTCGCGAGCCCCATTGATCATGGTGAGGATCATTTGCAGCAGGCCGTCACTCGTTTCACCAGGTCCGGAGGGGATCACTTGAATATCAGCTTCCCCCTGAGAATCCACCAGATGCAATTGGTGACGACTGACCAACTCGGAAAGAGAATCGTCGCCCTCAAGCGTCCAGTCACCAATCATGGTGGCTGCCAAGGGAGACACCACGGATCCCTGGAGCCGAACCATGGCATCAACCCACTCACCCACTCCACTATCTTGTTTGAAAAATTTGGGATCGACGAGATTCATGCTCCCTGTCCACGACACTTCGCTGTCAATCAACACAATTTTCCGGTGCAGTCGCAGATCGGTACGGCCGACCAGAGTTCGAAATAATCCGACAGGCAAAGCAGGTCGCAATTCCACACCTGCCGCCTTTAATTCTGCGGGCTGGCTGCCCTTCCACCATGGGCGTGCTCCCACAGCGTCGATCAAAAGACAACAGTGAACCCCGCGTTTCTGCGCCCTAATCACGGCAGCTAGAACTTCATCAGCCAATCCACCGCTACCCCAAATGTAGAACTCCATCAGCACACTTCGATTAGCATTTTCGATATCTCGTGTGATCCTTCGAAGGATTTCCTCCGTCTCGCCGAAGAGCTCGTAATTGCTGCCACACACAGTCGGGCTACCCACCATTTGCCAGCCGAGTCGGTCCATGCTCTTGGCCAACTCACCATGTTTCTCCCAATCAACCGTGAGCAACCCTGCATGCACCGCCTGCTCAATCACTTCTGAATAATCAGATTGCAGTTGCTTGATCCCCTCTCGCCTTGACCAGCTGATCCGCCGCTCACCGATCAACAGGTAAATCACCTCGCCGACAATTGGAATCGCGTTGATGACCAACAACCACGCCAAAGCAATTCCTGTGCTGGGGCGTTTCATGATCACACGCACACTCAGTATGAATGCAAACACCAAGTGAATACTCCACGTCACCGTGGTCGGATGATAGAGATAGCTGAACACGAAACCTGTTCCTCGATCTGACAGAAAATGGTTGCATCCCTGCTGCTTGGATTCCGTGCGAGCACTGGCGGGTGAACCGCAGTCGAACACTGGCGGGGGGAACCGAAATCCCCACCGGCGTTCAGCCCCGAACCCTCGGTACTGCTGACATGTGGCAAGCATACCCCACTCACTTTGCTGCCACAGCGGGACCCACTGATTTGCAACCATGGCTTGCTCTCATGAATGGCCAAGCTTGCCAATTCCCGAGAGGATGAGCCGTTTATCACTCAGCAGAGACCATCAACTGGTTGTTTACCTTGCTTCGTCCACTAACGAAACAACTGCATTTTCCCCACACTGAGGACAACTGACACTGCTTTTAAGGTGGACATCCTGTTGGGGGAACGCTATTTCGATCCCAGCTTCGGCAAACCGTCTGTCAATCTCGGTATGGAGTTCAGTAATCGTTTTCAGGCGACTATCGAGGTCAGGCACATAAGCCCTCAGAATGAGGTTCAGGTAGCTATCAGCAAATTCCTCAAATGTTGCCGCTGGTTTTGGTTCATCCATAACTATCGGGTGATCTTGAGCCACCGCTACCAGAATGTCTCTCGCCTGGTCGGTGTCGGACCCGTAGGCCACACCAACATTGACGACAATACGGCTAATTGTCCCTGAGAGAGTCCAATTCAGAAATGTATTCGTGATCAGGATTTTGTTTGGAACGACCAATTCCTGCCGATCCCAATTGGTAATTGTTGTCGCCCTCATCCGGATTCGCGTGACGGTTCCTGTGGTGCCATCCACAGTTACCACATCGCCCACACGAACGGGCCTTTCAAAAAGCAGGATAATGCCGCAGACAAAATTCGTCACGACTTCCTGCATTCCGAATCCCAAACCGACACTCAAAGCAGCAGCGATCCATGCATACTTGCTCCAATCGATTTCAAGAACTCTAGCCACAGCAGCAAAGCCGATGGCCATCAGAGTGTAACGACACAGGGTCACGATGGCGTAGCGAGTTCCTGACTCGACACTGGTCGTCCGCAATACAGCCAGTTCCAGGACCCCGGGGAGATTTTTCACCGCGATGGTCATGACTGCCAAAATCACGATGGTTTGGGTTAAGCCCAGGAGAGTCAAACTACCCACAACCTGAACAGCCTCAAGCACTGCGATGAGTGGAATGGTCCCCGACCACAATCCAAAAATGGCTACCACAGTCGCAATGGTGTAGAGAAACTGCATCATGCGGCGTGTCTGCTCTCCGATCGCCTCCAAATCAAGTTCCTGCTCAAGTTCTGCTTCCTGCACCAACAGGTCACCCTCAGATTCGGGTGTCTCTTCGGCAGCCTTGCGGTTACGCCAGTTTTCCAATCTCTCGGCCAAAGCCAACTGACGTTTTTTGAGTGCGAACCATCGCAAGGTCATCCAGTAGGCCAATTCACCCAGACTCATCACCGTCAACGTGGCAACGAAATTCAAGCTCAGTTCGATGGCGGTAATAAGATATCCCTGCCATGCCAAGACAATGAGTGCCGTTGGAACGGCCAACGTCAAAGCAAACAGAAGGTACTGGAGTTTGATTCGACCTTCGTTGCTATTTTTTTCAGCGGACGCGGCCAACAGGCCCTGAGATGACTTGAACATCCGCACCACCAGCAAGACTACCCACACATGCGCCACGACAAAGAAGAAGCGTCCAACCGTACCGGAGTATTCAGAGGCATCCCCATACAGCGTGCTGGCAGCCAAAACTTGAGCAGGCACATAGATGATGCCGATGCGAAACACCACTTTCCGAAGCAGCCTCAAGGTGGATGGCCTTGCATCAAAGTGCACGATCCCAAGCCCACCGGGGCGACTCGCAGCACCGGCAAACTCCAGTACCAATGCAACCCAAACTGCATTGGACAATCCTGACCCCATTCCGCGCAGCCACGCGCTGGGCTCCGTCGCCTGTTGTGTTCCCCAAGCAAGGAACAACAGAACCAATGGAATGGGCAAAGCCAACAGCAAAGTCAATCCAAACGCCTGCCACGTCAGAAGATAACGGTCAGTGGATACACGCTTGGTGCCTAACCCCACTCGCGTCAGAGCTGCAATGATCCACGGGCGAGTGACACATAAGGCAATCACTGTGAATAACAAGCATAAACATTGAACCGGGCGAAGCACAAAAAGAGTGAACAAGTTGTTCGCAAATTCCCTCCAATGTTCCCCATTGAAAAGCCAAGACATCCCAGCGGGGATATCGCGAATTGTTTTGAAATTCACGGGTACCGCGCTGCGAATCCAGAACAACTGTTCCGTGATGTAAGCTCTGACCTCATCGACACGTTGCTGAAAAAGTTCGTTTGCAATTCCCAAAGCAGACAAGTTGGGTAGCAGGTCCGTGTATTCCTGATTCAATTTTTGAAGCAATTCGAGACGAGCTTCCAGAAGCGGCTTGGCCGCTGGTAACACATTCGTTGCAAGCGGCTCCTCGCGTTTGGCATGCGCACGTATTTCCCGCTCAACAACCAAGTTACTGATCCGAATATCATCCAATTTTGGCAAATTGCCGAAGTTGATTGTCTTGTCTTCGGCTGGGTTCAATAGTTGAGCCTGGAGATCAAAGAGCACCTGCGCCATCGCTCTTCCACCACCTCGCATCTCAACTTGTGTTTGCAGGTGCGAGTACTCCTGTTCCAAGTAATCGAGGCGCTGGGTTGCAGCCGTTTCCGCGGCGGCAACACGTTTTGATAGTGCAACAGCATCGGTATACTCTTTGAGCAGTGCCCCCAACTCCTCGATCAGACCATCCAAGCTGGCATTTTTCGGCTCGGATCGGGCTGCCTGCAGAACGGCACTGATACTGGCGGTCAGTTCGCTAGATTCCTTGCTTTTGTTCTCTGACCACCGCTTCTGCAACTGCGCAACCAGCACTTCCTGGTCCGAAATTTTGCGTTTCAGTAAACGCTCTTTTGCGATCGCCAGCTGCTCACGTTCGTCTTGGCTAGCCTTTTCTGCTTCAAGCATCTGGTTTTCGGCGACCAGCGACACCTGAACTGATTTCACACGCGTACGATCTGCAATCCGCTTCGGAGAAGCTGCATCCGCGGCCAGTGCTGGACTGGCAAGCTCAGCTCGAGATTCGCCCAGTTCTGTCTTGAGATTTGCGACACGAACCGTAATCTCATCCCTTCTCGCCTGCACACGCACCAACTCTGTCGCAACTTTCGACAACTCGTCACGATGCTTAGACAATTCTTCCTGACGCCGTGAGATTGTCTTTTGAAGATCCAGCGCATCGATTGCAGCGTCAGCCACCACCAATGCCTCGAGCGTCGGCAACTCTTCGTATTGTCGCGTGAGATCGATCGTCTCCGGAGGTGCCGTGATGATCGCATTGCGATACTCTGCTTCCTGCTTCCTCGCGACCTCAGCCTGTTTCAGTTTCTCGATTGCCTGCCGATAGATGGGACGCAGAATTTCTTTGACAGCGTCATCGATACCGGAGCTTGATTCGATCGACGCCCAGTCTTTCTCAACTGTTTCACGCGTCAAGCTATTCAGTTGGTTCCCATCGGCAGAACCCTCTTCATTGGAAGGCGGCAAAACAGCCGGTGGTTCTTGCTGAACAGGATCTGGCTGAATGGCGTTCGACGGTTTGCCGCCTGCTTGATCAGGACCATCCGTTGCTTGGCTCTGAACGCCGACCGGATTGGCGGCATCAGGCGAGCTTTGGTTAGCAGGAGGAACCGCCTGAACTTGCGATCCTTGTTGCGCAACAACTTGGGATGTGCCAGCCAGTTCTGTCAGCGCCAACGCACCAACCACCACCAAACAGCCCAACCTGCCGCTGACGCAAAGTGACCGGAAAAGATTTAAGCTCGTAACCTTCAACATCAAGTCCCCCGTCTCCATTCAACTTGCGGCCTGGCTCAACGCACAGACTTTCCTGCAATGCAATCATCAACGGACAACCGCACTCTTCTTATCCAATATTCGAGCACTTTGATCAAGAAGCATTTTCCTGAATGCTTGGAAGCTTCTTGATAGCGAAGGACAGCATGATCCAAGTCCAACCGTTAAAGAGCAGTTCCAAGCCCACAAACAAGCCAATGATCCACAAAACACCGTCACCTCCCTCTGGCAGGTGTTTGAACGCTCGGAACATAATCAACCCAAGCATGAGGGTCACAATGCCATTGACCAGGCCCCAGCCCCACTGCGGGTACTTTTCGACCAATGCCATGACAATCCGGAAACCACCACCGATGACAAATAATCCGGCCAGCATGAGCGTGAATAACGCCAGCGACGCCAGTGGCATCTCAGTGATCATGAATCCAGCGACGACATAAACCAAGCCGCCCAGAATGTGTACAAAAAACGCGCTCCACTTACCCGCCCAGAAAGCGCTGATCACCGTCATTACGCCACAGATGATCAGAATAGCACCCAGCAGGATGACGACGCCCACTGAAGTGAAAAGAGGATAGGCAATCGAGAACATGCCGGCGATGACAAGCAGGATACCGATGAACAGAAAGCACCACCACTCTTTGCTGAGATGGCTCAGTTCGTGCTTTTTAAACTCTTCGAGAGAGGCTTTTAGATCGTTTGTCTCAACGTTACTCATGATGTTTTCCAGGTACCAACAGGATTCTTACTACAGCAGAACAACAAACCGCCGTCTGCACCGCAGGCTCAATTTATAATCAAAGCCAACGCCAGACCTGCTACCAATCATGATTTATTTGCAGGGAATTGCGTCTGATGGTCCAGATGGGTGAGCCGTCGCTAAAAGGGACATCATCGCCGCTTCAGACGATCTGCCCCGCCAGATCCCAATCTTGCAATTTATAGTCCAGTTCCAGATTCTTGATCGTGACCAGCAGGCCACCTAACGGCTCCCCTGAACACAATACAAGCTCATACGGGGCGACGGTCCTGACTTACGATTATCCAGAGCTTGGCAACCGGAAGATACGATGGTGAACCTGCAATCATGGCGACCCTGTCACAGCTACCATGGGCGACTCCGACAAAACCAGCTCGGCAAATTGATCGGAAATTAGCTCACCAGGATTAAACTCACCTGGATTGAAATCGAATACCAACTTGAACTCTTCCGGGTATCGCTCAGGTGATCATCAAAGAAAGCTGCCCATCCTAGGGATTCGATGCCAAGCTACAGCTCAAAGTCACAGGTTTCGCATTCCAGTAGGTGACGAGTTCCTTTCGCAATTGCGATCGCGCACGACTGATCCGACTGCGAACGGTGCCCATCGTCAAGTGCAGAGTTTCAGCGATTCCTCGGTAGTCAAAACCTTCAAATTCTCGCAATCTTAGAATTTCACGGTGGTGAGTATCCAACCGTTGCATGGCAAGATTCACAGCATGACAATCCTCTGTTCTCTCAAGGCACGCCAGAGGTCCCTCAACAGCGTCAGCACACGAGGACCTTCCCGTGGGCTGACATGTTTCGTGCGTCTCATCCAAAGAACTAATTCGATGTCGATTCTTTATATAATATCGACGGGAATTAAGTGCAATTCGATACAACCAGGTATAAAAACCGCTATCGCTTCGAAATGAATGAAGACTATGGAAGGCCCGCACGAATGCGTCCTGAACGATGTCATCAGCAATGCCAGAGCATGCCACCTTGGCTCGAATTGCAGATGTCAATCGTCCTTGATATCGATCCACCAACTTGGTGTAAGAAGCTTGGTCGCCAGCCAAAGCCGAGGCAATCAAATGAGAATCACTGTCGTTTCCATCGACAGAACTGACGGCAGAAAATTGAATTTGCATTGGAAACCTGAACATGAATCGTGTTACAGCCAGTGCGTTGATTTCATTGACTGATGTTGGCTGTCATTCAGGTACGCGGCAGAGCGCAATAGGGTCCGCAGGACTTTTCAGATAAGTTCCCAGGTACTTTGCTAATTAACGAATAAAACCTGTCGGTGCTCTCATCACAAAAACACCTGACGCAATATTCATAGAATTGGCTTAGCTGAAGATGTTTCGATAACCCTGCGTGGCTCATCTTTGGTGACCGAATTGCGCACCTGTCTCAAGCACGCTTGGCTCTGGGCCCGTTGATCACAGATGCACAGGTATAAAGCGTTTGACTTCAGTGGGTTTCGGCTCTGGCACGGGGGTGATCCACGGAATGGAATCACCGCGTTGGTGAATCTCCGCAACGGTGCGTTTAAAGACTGGGACAATTTTCCCCAGCATTTCGCGTTCATTGCTGGCCACGGCCTCAATCCCGGCAAGATTAGCGACCCGCCCTCGACAAACTCCATCCTGGACTGCCACATGGACAATACAGGGAAAAGCGGGAACATCCACCTGCGGCATGGGTGGGTTGGGAGCTTGTGAGTCTGCAGACGATGAACCCGCAGAGTTTGATTTTTCCTGTGACATGACTTTCTCTCTTCTGCAACGTGTAGAACGCAACCAGTTGTAGCACGAAATCCAGCCCCCGATTCGCAATCAGCTGTGGATCATTCATTTCCGGGAAAGACCACTTACCAACTGATGTATCCCCTCCATGATTCTTGACTCGACTGAAGTCTCAAATGGACCGGGAAAAGTAGTGTAGCGCATTGCCTCCCCTGCTTCGTAGCCACCTTCTTGTAAAATCCGTTCACTGGGAAGGTAGCCAAACACGTCATTGCAGTAACCAGCTGTCCAGACCGCAATCTGCGATCCATCGGACAATTCCTGCTTGCACCTCACTGAATAGTCGACCACTGCCTCACCGCAGATCCCAACCAGTATCAGATCATCTCCGAATCGTGCCACCTGCAATGGGAAACGGTCAAACTCTGTTTTGATGTGGCCATGTGCATCGAGTTCATCCAACAAGCCCCGTGCATGAATACGTATGTACTTGTTACCCGATTGTGCCTGTATTTCGAGATCTTTTCGTTTGGGTGGTTCAGCAAACCGCAGCGCGACGTTCTTAAATGCCACCTGCAGCGGCCCTCTCAACTCCGTTTGCATTTTTGTCAGCAATGCTGTCTCAACACCATTCGCCAGTGCGCGACCATGTTGCTTCGCCAGATCAAGCGTGCGACGGGGATACGGGTTCTGATCGCCGGAACAGCCATTCATGAACATGGCAATACACCCAGGGTGAGCTTCTTGGACAAACTGCTGCGCGAAGCCTGGGTAGTCACCACACAGTTGTTGAAAGCTGAGCGTGGTCGCGTGACATGCATATCCAAACAAGATCGCCTTTGAGTCACCTGATGCGGTTTCCATACGGAGTACAGGAACCTGATGATCGGTTGGGCCATCAGGATTGGGGCTATTGATAAATCCTTTTTCAGTGGGCAAGCGGCGATTCATGGCAAACCCTGCCCGTGCATGACTGTAATACAAGCGAGCCGGTTCTACCTGCCCAGCAACCTTACCGACCAAAGTGGCAATTCGCTGTGAAACCCAACGCACATACTTGCGTGAGCTTGCGGCATAACGCGTATCGATTCCAAGACGACGTATCCGCTCACTGCGTAATTCTGGACCACAATGAGTATGTGATGCATTCAGCAGCAAACTCTTTTGCTCCACGCCATACTGCCGAACCTGTATTTCTACCGCGGTTCGCAGTTCCTGGGTAATTCCAAGCAGATCCGTCGTGACAATCACAAGTCGATGGCCATCCAGATCTTCCATCACCAGAACTTTAGCGAACAGATCGTGTACTTTTCCATCGGCAGGTTTATCACGAGCGGCATATCCACCCATCCACAACGGTTCCTCGGGTGTGATTGTGACCGCACCCACCGCAGCACGCCAACAGCAGGGTTCTTCAGCGTTCCCCGTGCTGGGTAAAAACACAACGAGACAGACCAACGACAGTGCAATTACGAATCCGCGTTCATGTCGCATCAATCACCTCCAACAGCGTCGGAACCTTAGGATAAAAAGCAAGCCGAAATTCAACAGACGGCCTGCTTACTACTCCATGGTAACACTGTCTACTCCGACGATGCTTCATTCAACATCGCGATAGCCTGATTGAAGGTATCGCTGGGCCGCATCGCCTGAGCGGCCTTTGCTGTGTCAGGCTGATAGTATCCGCCAATATCAACTGCTGAACCCTGAGCAGCATTGAGTTCTTCCACGATTGTCGCTTCCGTATCGCTGAGTTTTTTCGCGAGCGTAGTGAAACGCTGTTGCAAATCGATGTCTTCCGTTTGTGCAGCCAGCGCTTGCGCCCAGTAAAGAGCGAGGTAGAAGTGGCTTCCACGATTATCCAGCTCGTTGACCTTTCGGCTGGGTGATCGATCATTAACGAGCAATTGCCCCGTCGCCTGGTCGAGGGTTTTGGCAAGCACCAAGGTACCTTGGTGACTGGTTTTGTTGCCAAGATCCTCCAACGAAACAGCAAGTGCCAGAAATTCACCAAGAGAATCCCAGCGCAAGTGCCCTTCCTCAATGAACTGTTGAACGTGCTTTGGTGCCGAACCACCCGCACCTGTTTCGAACAACCCACCGCCCGCCAACAGGGGAACGATCGACAACATTTTCGCACTGGTACCCAATTCAAGAATTGGAAACAGGTCCGTCAAGTAATCACGCAGCACGTTGCCTGTTACGGAAATCGTATCCAATCCATCCTTTGCCCGCTGACAAGCATGGGTCGCAGCATCAACGGGAGCCTTGATACTGATTTCAAGTCCAGTGACATCATGGTTTGGAAGATACTCTTCAACTTTTTGAATCAGATTCGCATCATGTGCTCTTTGCTCATTCAACCAAAAGACGGCGGCGGCTCCCGTGGCCCGTGCTCTTGAAACGGCGAGACGGATCCAGTCCTGAATCGGTTCGTCTTTTGTCTGGCACATACGCCAGATATCACCTTGCTGCACAGCATGCTCCATCAACACGTTTCCATCGGCATCCAGCACACGAACGACTCCAGCATCGGTAATTTCAAACGTCTTATCGTGCGATCCGTATTCTTCTGCCTTCTGAGCCATCAGACCGACGTTGGAAACACTTCCCATCGTGGTCACATCAAAAGCACCGTGCTGTTTACAGAAGTCAATCGTTGCCTGATAGATACCCGCGTAGCAACGGTCTGGAATGATCGCCTTGGTGTCGTGCAACTTTCCATCGGGTCCCCACATTTTTCCAGACGCACGAATCGCTGCTGGCATCGAGGCGTCAATGATGATATCGCTGGGAACATGGAGATTCGTGATTCCTTTGTCTGAATCCACCATGGCCAGGGGGGGACGCTTGGCATAAACGGCATCGATGTCTGCCTTGATGACCTGCTGTTCCTCCTCCGGCAATGTGTCGATTTTACTGTAAACATCTCCCATGCCATTACGGGACTCGATGCCCAATTGCTCGAAAGCTGCAGCATGCTTATCAAACACTTCGTTGTAATAAACATTGACAGCGTGGCCGAAGATAATCGGGTCTGACACCTTCATCATCGTTGCTTTCAGATGCAGGGACAGCAAAATACCCTGTTGCTCAGCATCATCAATTTCCTTGGCAAGAAATTCTCGCAGTGCACTTCGACTCATCACAGATGCGTCAACGATCTCCTTAGCCTGCAAAGAAAGATCGCTCTTCAGGACCGTTTTTTTTCCATTCGCCCCTTCGAGCTCAATACTGACAATCCCAGCCTGCTCCATCACATGAGATTGTTCACTGCCAAAGAAATCACCTTCCTGCATGTGAGCAACATGTGATTTGGAATCCGCAGACCAATCACCCATCGAATGCGGGTGGCTGCGGGCATACTCTTTGACTGGTCCAGCAACCCGGCGATCGGAATTACCTTCGCGCAAAACAGGGTTCACAGCGCTGCCAAGAATTTTGGCATAGCGGGATCGAATTTCTCTTTCCTGATCGCTCTCAGGTTCTTCTGGGAAATCGGGAACACTGAATCCATGATTTTGCAATTCCTCAATAGCAGCAACCAGTTGAGGGATCGATGCACTGATATTTGGCAGTTTGATGATATTGGCTTCCGGCGTCTTGGCGAGCATCCCAAGTTCAGCGAGCGCATCGGCCTGCTGCTGGTTCTCGTTCAGATGTTCAGGAAAATTTGCAAGAATTCGCCCCGCCAACGAAATATCCTTCGTTTCAACCTGTATTCCCGCCGCGCCTGCGTAGGCTCGGATAATCGGCAACAGCGATTGAGTCGCCAAGGCAGGAGCTTCGTCTGTATGCGTATAAATGATCTTCGGAGATTGAAGGGGCACGGTCTTCCTTTAATCGTTGAATGTCTGGCCGTTCGGCGAATGTCGCCACATGTAAAATCAGTCCAAATCGTAACAGCGCAGCGGTGAACAGGGGCGGGGGTGGATGCGGCATTTTTTCAAGACGTTCACCTGCACTCGGACAAGAATGCATGCAGGAAACACATGTTCTTCAACAGAAACAGTGGTTCCTTTGCAAATAGGACCTCTGCCCCCGTGAAAACATCAGCAGGACGCGTCGGATCCCCGTAAACTGAGCGACGGGTTGGCAAAAGCCGAGGGCATGAAACCAGCCAAGTCTGGGGGGAGACTCCGCCAGCTGCTTTGTGCCGCATTTGCCACAGTTCTGGGAGAGAAAATTGCCAAACTGCAACCGCCCATTTCACAATCGCCGTCATGCATTTGGGCTTCTGGGTCATTGCATCGTGTTTCTACTTACAACGATCGCCCAACCCCATCTTGTTTCTGCATATGACGAACGGATAGAAGTGATCCGTAGCGACGGAGGAATCGTTGTCAGCGACTCAAGAATTGCGAGTCAGATAGGACGAGATGTCTTGCTCGACGGCGGCAACGCCGTGGATGCGGCGGTTGCAACGGCTTTCGCCCTCGCAGTTTCGTGGCCCGAAGCTGGCAATATTGGCGGCGGTGGTTTCATGTTGGTGCGTCCTGCGAACGGAAAAAAACCTGTTTGCGTCGATTACCGTGAGACGGCCCCAATTTCCATGCAGAAAGATTCTTTCACTCGGTCTGACACGACCTTCACCCAAAAAGCCGTCGGCGTCCCGGGAACAGTAAGAGGCCTTGCTTTGGCCCATGCAAAACATGGTCGTCTGGATTGGAGCAGGCTGGTGATGCCTGCAAGCAAACTCGCATTACAAGGCGTCCCGATAGATCCGCCATTGGCGAAATCACTGAACTATGTTTTGAACATTCCATCGGTCCAATCTGAAAACAAGTTTTCCGAACTCAGGCGAGTTTACGGCAAGCCAGACAAGTCCGATTGGAAAGCTGGTGACACACTGTTGCTTCCGGATCTGGCGGCAACGCTGCGACTCATCGCCCAACAAGGGCCGGATTCTTTTTATAAGGGAGCCATTGCCAAGCAACTGGTGGAGGAGATGGACCGAGGTGATGGAGAGATCTCGCTTCAAGACCTCGATCAATACAAATCGATCATCCGTCCAGCCATGAAGGGCAGGTTTCGTGGCTACACAGTACTGGGCGCTCCCCCTCCCTCATCCGGTGGCACCTGCATCATTGAAGCGTTGAACATCATCGAAAACTTCAACATGACCAAATGGGATCGATACGACCCCCAGTGCATTCACTTGATTGCCGAGACGTGCAGACGTGTATTCGCTGATCGAGCTCGTTATTTGGGAGACCCCGCGTACACACGAATCCCGGAATTCCTGACAAGCAAAAAATATGCTCGTGAAGTCGCAAAATCGATTGATTTGAATAAAGCAACGCCCAGCGGATTGATCACACCCGAAATCAACGTGACCAGCGAAAGCCCGGACACCACACACTTTTCCATCGTCGATAAAAATGGCATGGCGGTCAGCAACACCTACACACTGGAAGCCAGTTGGGGTTCACGCATCGTCGTGAAGGGAGCAGGCTTTTTGCTCAACAACGAGATGGGAGATTTCAACTGGTTCCCAGGTGAAACCAATCAGGCAGGGCGAATTGGTACCAAGCCCAATACCGTCGCTGCCGGAAAACGAATGCTGAGTTCTCAATCACCCACGATGCTTGAAAAAGATGGAAAACTGGTTTTAGTGACCGGCAGCCCGGGCGGTCGCACCATCATCAACACAGTCCTTGGAATTGTGCTGAGTGTGGCTGAATTCAGTCTGACACCAGAACAAGCGGTCGCCGGCGCGAGAATGCACCATCAGTGGTTTCCAGACCGACTTGATCTGGAGGCTCTCGATCACGTTCCCCATTCCCGCGTCCAGAAACAGTTGGCAGAAATGGGGCATCGAATTGGCAACCGTCCCAAACAAGGATCTGCGCACACGGTCGCGATCGATCAAAATTCGGATATGCGAATTGGAATTGCCGATCGCCGTCGCAGTGGGGGACCGGCAGCACACGAACATGACACCATCGCTCGCTGGGATTTTGACGATGCCATGAATACCAAGCTGCCTCAAGCAACCTTCCACGGAAAAACAAAACGGAAGTGGACCAACGCACTGCCTGCTTCCACCATTGATGGCAGCGGCTGCCTGAGCATCAAACGCTCAAGCCTCGAAGAGCAGGCAGACACTTATCTTCCAATAAACAAGTCCGCAGACCATCTGGCAGTTGAACTCGAACTGCGAGAGCTAAAGTTTTCTGGCGACCTGAGCAATGAAACAATACGGATCGGATTCACCAGTGATCGCGATCGTCCAAAAGTCGCAGCAAGCGTGGTGTTATCAAGAAACTTTAATGGCGATGTCGTGATACAAGGCGAGGCTCCAGGGGGAGGCACAGTAGTCCCTGTCACCACAATCTCACGAAACAATGAACTTGACCAGCCAATAATCTTGCGGCTCGAAATCGATACAAATAAGGGGACGTACCGAATATTGTCCAAGAATGTAGGGAACATATTGTCCAAGAATGCAGGGGACAGCAACTTCCAGAATCATGGTGCGGGAAAGATCGCTTCTTCGCGTCCCGCGAGATTCCTACGACTTAGCGTTAAGGGAAACTTCACTGACAACGATGAAGTGGCAAAGATCGAGTCGATTCAAGTGAACTGGAAATCAGGCGAAAACCGAAGCAAATAAATCAAACGCTCAAAAGCACTCCCGATTAACGCGTGGCGAAACTGCATGTCACGGTTCCCCGCTTACGAACAAATAGAACCCGCTCGGAAAACGACAAACGTTTTCGTTTTTAAACTCCATCATTAAAGTCACCATGAAACGTTTCGTTGCAACTCTTCTGCTCACCCTCCTCACTTCAACTGTCGCATGGACACAACAAAACGCCCCCAGCAGTGAAACAAAACCGCCTACGCCTGCTACTGAACAAGGCGAGGCCCCAACGAGCGTTAAACCGGGAATTAATAGCAAATTCACTGACCCGGAACTGAATGTCGATGAATGGATTGCTCGGTTCGAAGTCGAGAGCCGTGAGGTATACCAAGCGCGTACCGAAATCATGAAAGCCATGGCAATTCAACCCGGATCACGGGTCGCTGACATTGGTGCGGGCACAGGATTTTTCACCATTTTGATGAGCAAATTTGTGGGTAAACAAGGGTGGAGCTATGCAGTAGAAATTTCCCCCAAGTTTACACAACACTTGACTGCTTTATTTGCAGAACGCAATCTGAACAACACGACAACAGTTTTTTGCAACGACCGCTCTGTTTGCCTGCCACCCAACAGCATCGACCTCGCCTTCATCTGCGACGTCTACCATCACTTCGAATTCCCAAAGCAGACGATGATGTCGATCCATGATGCTTTGTCCGATGGTGGGCGGGTAATTCTGATTGACTTTGAACGTATCCCGGGAACATCTCGCGAATGGACTCTCAGCCATGTACGAGCAGGTAAGCAGACATTCATTGATGAAGTCCAAGGTGCCGGTTTTGAACTGGTTGGGGAACGCAAAATTGCCGGCTTCAAAGAAAACTACTTTCTTGAGTTTCGCAAAACAACGCTTTAATAATCCCGAACGGTACGTCAGCATTTCCGACTCACCAAGAGGCCTCTGAAGCATACCAACGCACCTACATCGGCCTCATCGCCACATAGGCCTCGCACATTGGGCCAGACTTCCGACTCTGTCAAACTATCACCACACCTACGCCTCTGAGGAACAGTCGCTTGTTTGCCCCAAAACGCTCGCTTGGCCTCGGTTCGGCAACGACGTTGGTAGCCGCCAGCATGATTGGAGTAGGGGTCTACACAACAAGCGGGTACACACTCGCTGCATTGGGTGACCCCAGCCTAGTGGTCGCCGCGTGGATCGTTGGTGGTCTCATCGCCATTTGCGGAGCGTTGGGTTATTCATCGTTGGCTGAGAAATTTACAGAGTCCGGCGGTGAGTACCTATTCCTTAGCAAAACTTTGCATCCCGTTGCTGGCCTCATGGCGGGCTGGGTATCACTTCTAGCGGGTTTTACAGGCGCGATTGCCATCGCATCGCTCGGTTTGGAAAGTTATCTGCGACCGCTGCTCAGCGCAGAAAATCTACCAGATGGCAGTGTTGCTATCTCATCAGTCTTGCTCGTAGCAATCATGCACACGATAGGAGTACGATCTGCTGCAAGAACGCAGGACTTTTTTGTCGTGGTCAAAATGGTATTGATCGCCGGCTTTATTACGTACGCAATCATGAACCTTACAAATTGGGCCGGAGGTAAAAACGAAAACATCCCGACAACTGCGACTGCATCGCCCAGCATTCTTGAATTTGCAAAACAATTGGTTTACATCTCATTCAGCTTTGCAGGATTCAACGCTGCGATTTACATTTCCAGTGAGATTCAATCACCGAAACGAAACGTACCCCGGGCGATGATTGGCGGCACGCTCGTGGTCACCTTGATCTACATCGCACTGAACGTAATTTTTGTTTACGCGCCAGAAAGAACGGTAGCGACAGAGCCAGATAACATTTCACAAATTGCCGCAACGGCTGCCCAAGCAATCGGTGGCGAATCCTTTGCAACCGTCGTTCGCATCATCATCTGCCTTTCACTTTTCACTTCAGTGTCCGCCATGGTGATGACCGGTCCCCGCGTCTATGCAAAGATGGCGGATGATAGATTCTTGCCTCGCTTTTTTCAGTTCAAAGCTGAGACACCCGTGGTAGCCATCTGGTTTCAAGCGGTCTTGGCAATCGCAGTCATCTCACTCACCACGATCAGTGAGCTGTTGGGCTATCTGGGCCTGACCCTTTCTCTGTGCTCAGCCCTGACGATCAGCATGGTTTTCCGTATGCGAATGATGGACGCCACGCTCAAGTTGCCGCTATTCGGAATCCCCGCTGCTTTTTACGTAGCAGCAACATTGTTTCTGGCGATTCTGTACGGGATCAACGATTACAAACAAGGCATCGCCAGTGGTATCACCCTGCTGCTCGGCCTGATTGTCTATCCACTTTTCCAACTCAGACGTTCTTCGCCCACGGCGGGCGAGCTGACAGCAGAAAGGGACAACGAACACATGAAAGACAACTCTGACACTTGATGCGTCAGGCACTCAACTTCATGCCGCGTTTGGTACTTCGACTGCAGCACCTTTTATATTTCTTGTTGCTTCCACAAGGACAAGGACTATTCCTTCCCACCCGCCTTGCGCGAGGTCTGACTGTCGAAAGGAAGCTTCGTGTGTCTTGGTGATACATCTTCCGCATCATGCTATAGACTTCTGGATGACGTTTTTGCAAAAGTTCAGGCGCTTCAAAAAAGTACTCGCTCAGAACCGCAAAATACTCCGCCTCATTCGTATAGGCGTAGTCGTCAATTTCTTCTCTTGCTCGTGGATCTCTTTTCAGTTCTTCGGCAACCCAACCGATCCATGGAGCAGCCGCATCACCGGCAACACGATTCGGCAAACCGTCGACTGACCCATCTGCTTTATCAACCAGATGCGCAAACTCATGGATTCCAACATTCCGTTTATCCTTGTGATTCTTGAATCCTGAGATCAAATCAGGCTTGGAAAGAATCATGACTCCGCTTAGGTGATTTACCCCGATCATTCCGAGCGTATTCCGACTGACTCCTTGATCTGTTTGATAGTCTTCATTGAAGGCACCGGGATAAATCAGAATTTCGCCGAGACCAGCATACTCCCAATCCTCGAATCCGAAGATTGGAATCGCCGCACTTGCTGCAACCAAAACATGCGTTGTTTCATCAACATCTGTTCGGATGCCTGTCACGGGAACCTCGTCAATGAACACCTTGACGAGATTCCGGAACCGCTCGCGTCCTGCTTCATCCAGGGCTTGATAGAAGACGACATTGATCTGCAATACGTTTTCCCAAGCGTCAGGAAAAGGTTCAGCAACGACCTTCATTCGTCTCAGCGTACGTCGACGCATCAGATGGTAGACACCATAGGCCAGGGGCAGGGCCCATACAGCAAGGTGCCATTTAAACGCCAGCACTAAAATAACGACGGCCGCCACTGCCGCAAAAATCAACGCGTGACGCTGATTGCTGCGATTGTTCTGTTCGGTAACAAGCACAATGACACCTTCGTCCTGTCGTGTGGTTCAGTATTTAAATTCGGCTGCAAGATCTTAATTGGACTGCAAGTCACCGATGGTCATCTTCTTTTCGATGCGAATAGCACCTTCAATATCTTTCACTTCCAGCGTCACGGTTGGAATGGAACGACTCCAATCAATACGCACGACCCCATAATTTTCGCGATGATAGGTTCGTTCATCGGCGCGAAATCGATTTTCGGTTGGTGTGCCACGTGGATGAATCTGGTTAAAGCTGCTGGATGTCATTTCATACAAAGGGTAGGGCACTTGTTCACGGCAACAGGACAATTCGGCCCAATGACGATCACCACTCAGCAGAACGACGCCACCTGCCTTGGTTTCCTTGACGAGGCGAATGAATTTCTCGCGTTGACGTGGTAGATTACCCCATGCTTCTTGCCCCCTTGCTTCAGGGAGCAACTGGATACTTGTACCAATCAAACGTACTTCGGCAGGTTTTTCGAGTTCCTGTTTAAGCCATGTCCACTGAGCTTCACCCAACATGGTTTTGGTAGGGGAATCGTCGGACACGTAGGGACCGCCAACTCGTTTCTCACCTTTCTTCAGGGGAGATCGAAAATACCTGGTATCGAGCATGATCACTTGAACGCGTTGCCCCTCAGGACCAAAAATTTTGGCGTCATAAACACCAGGGCGAGAACGAAGGGGTGACTGCGAAGGTACCTGCCAAAAACGCATGAACTCTTGCTCAGATGCTTGTCGTTGGGGAAAATCTGCCCCACCATCGTTGACTCCAAAATCATGATCATCCCACGTTGCCATGATTGGAAATTCAGATCGCAACCGACGGAAATCAGCGTTCGCCCCAAGACGATCATACTTCGCTCGCATCTCGGTCATATCTTCCGTATCGGCATAGATATTGTCTCCGAGAAACAGAATGAGATCGGGGAACTCACCTGCCATGGTGTAGAAGATAGGAGTTGGCAAATCCTGCTTGATACAGGAACCAAATACAATTTTACGGAGGACTTGATTCGAACCTGGCAGATCAGCCGATGTATTTCCAGGTGAAGAAAAGAACACAATCAATATTCCGATCAGAATAAGGCCAGGGGAACAGAACGAACACGCAATCCTGCCTACGGTGGCAACGTTTAATCGATTCATTTCTCCACCTCAGGAGCGCGAAAACGGTGCTCACCCCGCTTGGCAGCCCGATGACTCTCTGGCGTATCCTGTTCGATGCCAGGATCACCTTGACTGACTAACCACCGGTCCAGTTCACGTGAAAGGGTGTTGAGAGTGTCCTTAGCACTATCCGTTCCAATGAGATTCTTCAACTCATAGGGATCGGCAGCCGTGTGATAAAGCGCCTCGGCCGGTCGGTTCATGTAGCGTTGCACCAGATGATAGGTTTCCGGAGACTCCCAAGAATCCCAAACCCACGTTTGCCAATATGGATTATTCAACAATCCATCACCTCGGACACCCATCAGATGTTTCTCGATGTACAAATTTTCGTGTAGTAAATTCCTGACATACCGATAAGTACCATCACTGACGGTGCGAACAGGGTAGGGTGGTCCTTCCGGCACGTTGTTATGAACTCCATAGACAAATTTCCGGTGCTGGGACGACTCACCTTTCAAGACATCAAAAAAACTACGTCCATCGAAAGCACCTGAATGCTCTTCTGTGCTTCCGGCAACATCCAGCAATGTAGGTAAGACATCCGCAAACTGAACCATCGCATCAGTTCGCACCCCCACAGGAACCATTCCCGGCCAACGGGCGATTAATGCCGTATGGATTCCCGTATCCCAGTTGGTCCATTTATTGCCAGGGAACTGAGATCCCTGTTCTGACGAAAACAGAACCAAGGTGTTATTTGCCTCGCCTGCCTCCTCCAGTGAATTCAATAATTCCCCCACCTGCGAATCCATGTAAGTGATTTCAGCGAGATAGCGAGAGAACGCTTCACGAGTCAATTTGGTATCAGCCATATTGGGAGGTAATTTCAGATCCGCTGGTGGATAGGCCGAAGCATCACCCATGACCCATGGCACATGGGGCTCCACCAAAGCAACCACCAGACAAAAGGGTTGCTGCTTGTCACGCTGCATGAACTCCTCGACCGCGGAAAGCTCATGTGCTTTGGTTGGATTCCTGACACAGTTCGCGTCAAACCCGGAAACTCGTTCAAAAGGAAACGCCTGCTTTGGGAGCACATGCACCTTACCTGCCAGCCCTACTCGATACCCAAGTGCACCCAGGTAGTGCGGCATGCTTAACGTCTCTGGCAGAGAGGAAGAATGGTTCCACGCACAACCATTCCGCATTGGGTACAAACCCGAATACAGCTCAGCTCGACATGGCTGGCACATTGCCTCTGCAAGATAGGCCCGATTGAAAACAAGACCCTCGGTGGCGAGTTGCTCGAGATTGGGTGTCCGAGCGTTCTGACCTCCGTACATTGGCAGATCATTATGCGTGCAGTCATCCGCAAGAATCATCACAATGTTTGGTTTCTCGGCGTTTGTTTTCTCTACCGCTTGGGCTGGCGCAACAAGCAACACGAGTCCACAGAGAGTTGCAAAGAATCTTTTCATGAATCGTCTTTCGCAATGAGGGTCAATTTTCATGGGCCGCGTATTGTAACTGCGACATGATGGCGTTTACAGGGAATGAATCCTCAGCCAAAAGATACGGCAGGAATGAAGGTTATAAAAATCAATCGTACTGGCACCCGATCACCAAGGAAGAAGCTCCCGCGATCGCATGCATCTTAGATGCCAGTGGAACCAGTGACCCTTCCCTACGATTTCGATATCTACGCACGCCAACCAAGTGGCAAGCCGGCGAGATCACCCTGCTTTGGGGGGCTGCCAGCCGTAGTAGTCATTAAGTGCATGAGACACAACGGAAGTCAGTTGCGACAGTTTAAGAGGCTTACTTAGCACATCGTAAGCACACATTCTTTCTGCCTCCTGACGAATTTCATCATTCAGTTCTGCGCTCATCAGAACGCAGGGCAGGCTGGAGGGACGTTCATGCAAATGCCTGATGACGTCCAAGCCCGTGACGTGAGGCATGTGAACGTCAACAACCGCAACATGAACTCGCGAATGTTCAATGAGATCCAACGCTTCCCGCCCGTCGCAGGCTTCGATTACACGAAATCCACGTCGCTGCAGCCCTTCGCACACAACCTTGCGAAAAGCCTTGTCGTCATCCGTCACAAGTAGGTTCGGTACATCCATCATGGAGTCATCATCAGCATCAGATTGATCTGCTATCACGATTGCATCGCGACGAGAGGTGAGTTCAACAGTATGATGATAACTGCTATTGCGCCATTATTCACCACAACAACTTGCTAACGTTACGGAAACGAGATGAGTGCCCCGAACGCTGATCCAGCCGACTCAAACCCCCGGGCGGGCACCGATCCGGGCACAAAACCAGCAAAAAAAGCCGCAAAAAGCGGTATTACCGCGGCTTCTCCGGCAATCAAAACCACGGCTGATGTAGGTGAATTATCGAAGCGAATCATCGGAAATGTTGAGCAAGCAATTGTTGGAAAACGCAAGCAATTGGTTTTGTCACTGGTCACTTGGTTCAGCGGCGGACACATTTTACTGGAAGATGTCCCCGGAGTCGCAAAGACGATGCTTGCCAGAGCACTGGCAAAAAGTGTCGGCTGCAAGTTCAAGCGAGTCCAATGCACACCCGACTTGTTACCGACCGATGTGACCGGAACCTCGATTTTCAACCAGAAGAAATCACAATTCGAGTTTCGACCGGGACCAGTTTTCACGCAAATTCTATTGGCTGATGAAATCAACCGCGCGACTCCCCGCACGCAGGCTTCCCTTCTGGAAGCGATGGCCGAGGCGCGTGTTACCGTTGATGGCAATACCCATGCCCTGCAACCTCCGTTTGTGGTCATAGCAACGCAGAACCCAGTGGATCACGAAGGGACATTTCCGCTTCCGGAAGCTCAACTTGACCGCTTCATGATGCGTTTCAGCCTTGGATACCCATCCATGCAGGAAGAATTGCGGATGCTTGAATTGCTGCAGCACTCACACCCCGTTGATCGGCTCAAGCCAGTCGCCGAGGCAAACGAAGTGGTGGCTGCTCAGCAAGTCATTCGAATGGTCCACGTCGATCCACGCGTTCGTGAGTACCTGTTGCAGATCATTTCGCAAACACGGCAGCATGCTGACCTCGCCTTGGGTGGAAGCCCGAGAGCCACGATTGCGCTTTTCCGATGCTCGCAAGCCATGGCTGCGATTCGCGGGCGCGATTATGTCCTACCGGATGACATCAAGAAAATCATCGCACCCGTCATGAATCACCGCCTAATCGTTCGTCCCGAAAGTCGACTTCGCAAGATCACCGGCGAGAAAGTGATCGAGGACATTGTTGGCGAAATCGCTGTTCCCACCATCGAAGCTTCGTGACGCATGGATGATCCGAAGAGCGTGCCTGCATCTACGCCCCGATTTGCAATCCTGGCTGGCATCAGCGCCCTACTACTGGCAGGAATGATTTCGGGGGCTGCGTTGTGGATCATCGCAGCGATTACGGCTGGAATTTTGCTCTTGGTGAATTTTTTTCTTGCCAACACATGGTCGCGTTCGACCGTTGCCACTCGTGCTCATGGCGATCAGGAAGTGAAAATTGGGTCACGGCTACCAGTCGAAGTCAAACTAACCAATCAAAGTCGGCTACCAGTCCTGTGGCTACTGGTCGAAGACCTGCTTCCCGCATGGGCAACCGTTTTCAATCCACCCACCCTGCAAGTCGAAGGAGAACGGGTCCAAGTTCTCTTGATCGGCGCCGGCAAAACATGCTCACTCAGCTATGAGATCAAGTGCAACCGAAGAGGCTACTTTCAGATTGGCCCAACGGTGATGGAAACAGGTGACCTGATGGGCATGTACCGCCGTTATCGGGTTGGCACCCAACCGCAGTACGTCACGGTACTTCCCAACATTGTGGCATTGAGTTCGTACGAAATAGGATCACGGCGGCCCATTGGTGAAATCCGCATGCGTGACAACATCATGGATGACCCCACCCGACTGCGTGGGATTCGCCAATGGCAACCGGGCGATCCGATGCGCAGCGTGCACTGGGCAGCCACAGCGCGAACCGGAACTTTACACAGCAAAATTTACGAACCCTCTTCGATCGTGGGTGCCACGCTCATTCTCGATCTACACGCCAGCAGCAATCCAGAAAAACACGAGCCAATGAGATGCGATCTTGCTATCACAGCAGCAGCATCAATTGCCAACTCGCTTCATGATGCGAACGAGCCAGTTGGATTGGCAACGAACGGTCGCGATGCGGCGGATCGCATTCGACTGGAAGGTTGGGTCGGCGACCACCGTGTCCGAGGGGATGCACAGTCTTCGGCATCAATGCGTGATGAAAACGATCGACTCAGTCCGGTCATCATGCCCCCTGAACGTGGCCCTACCCACTTCAAGCAAATGGTACGAACCCTAGCGAGACTGGAGCGTTCTGATGGCCTGACTCTTGCAGAATTACTTGTGGAATGTGAATCACAACTTTCAGCTGACACAACACTGCTAGTACTTCTGCAGCAATGCTCCGCGGAATCCATGGGCGCGATGCTTGATTTACAAAGACGGGGTAGGGCAGTCGCGGCGATCGTCAATACTCACGACATCAACGACTACTCAGATATCGCTGGACCACTGATTGCTGCCAGAATCCCCACGTTTCACCTTGGTTCTGAAGACACAATCGTGGACGTCTGCCGAGAAACCCTGCTGCGATAACAACCAGTTAAAACATAGCATGCAGCAAATCAAGTTGCACCACTTGCCTCAGTGATTTCCGACGGAGATTTCCGACGAAGATTTCCGACGAAGATTTCAAACGAAACGCAACAGGGCGTAGTTCTTCTTTCCTTTTCGGACGACCATTACCGTTTCACTTGCAAGGTCAGCCGAAGT
>Ga0315321_10000062_pt1 | contig 60021 bp, 51 predicted proteins | sample M180m21515metaG_FD_203464 | JGI IMG/M metagenome (GOLD analysis project Ga0315321, IMG submission 203464) | Ammonia-oxidizing marine archaeal communities from Monterey Bay, California, United States - M1 80m 21515 | ecosystem: Environmental > Aquatic > Marine > Intertidal zone | place: USA... | reverse complement strand
GGGTGTGGTTCCTACTAAATTGGATGGGACCGCTAAAGGTGGAATAGCAGTAGCTATTCAGAAACAGCTAAAAATACCGATAAAATATATTGGTGTCGGTGAGAGCATCGATGATTTGCAACCGTTTGACCCTAGAGAGTTTGTGGAAGCCTTGTTTGAAGTGGTATAGATAAAGGGCAATTAAAAAGCAATCCAAATCAAACTATGGGGGGAGGAGATTGTAAGCGGACTATGTATAAATGTTATGAATGTAAAGGTACATTGCCGGGGATGTTCCGGGCGTTCAAACATCTTCAATTGGTGGAGTGTGAATCGTTTCTAGTTGCTATATTTTTGGGGAAGATTTACTGCGGGGCTTAAAACCATTTAGGTCTATTCAAGTGGTTGGTTGTCGGCAATGCAGAAGAGATGAACCTTGAAGGGCATTCAGCGGTTGCTGCTTTGGGGATTGAACAATCGGATTTGGATGAGATGGTGGGAAGTCTCGAAGAAATGCTGGATTCGGTACTTGGGGTCTTGGATGCGTTAGATTAGGGTGTGTCATTAAATCCTTTTAGTTTTATGTTGGCTTCTTTGCTGCCAGCTTTTTGAGCTTTTAAATACCATTCATATGCTTTGTCGGAATTTTTTGGGAAGTTTAGCCCTTCTTGGTGCATATCAACTAAAAATACCATGGCCTGACATTCTCCAATGTGAGCTGATTTTTGAAAATACTTAGCTGCTTTTGCATAATCTTGTTCAAAACCAGTTCCGTTTAAGTACATTTCTCCAAAAGCTGTTGCAGCACTAGGATGATCAGTTTTTTCGGCTTGTTTAAATCAATGAATGGCATCTTTATAGTTACCAGTCTTTAGTGCATTGTGACCTAAGAAAATCATTCCAGATGAATTGTCTAAGTTGGCGGCTTTGGACATCCATGACTTTGCTTGTTTTAAATCTATTGGTAAATGTAGATCTAACGAATGCACTATCCTAATGAGAACTTGAGCTTCGGAATGGTTGCTGTTGGCAATTAGTAATACTTCATCATATGCAGATATAACAATAATTGCAGGAGACAATTATTGTTCTTCAAAACCACATGCGTCAAAATAGAAGAGTATGCTAACCCAAAATCGAGTAAGAAGGTCTCCTTTGTTTGCGGCTTCTGAAAATAATTCTCCCACACATTTTTCGTCTACTTTTTCACTGGTACCCTCAAATAAAGCTACCGCTTCCAAGCGAATTTCAGCCAAAGTTTGCTGTGAAGGTTTTGACGGATTCGAGCCTATCTGAACATCTGCGAAACTTGGATAGTTAAAAAAAGTATAGATGACCATTAAAACAAGAATAGTAAAGGTGTATTTGCTTTTCATGTGATTCTCTCCTAACATGATCAATGATTGTTTATATTGACTCGTTTGGGCTAATTTCGCTATCATAAAATATAGTTTTTGGGCCTTTTCAGGCCGTTAATCCATTCGCTTTTGCCCTATTTGTACAACGAAACGTCAATACAGGAACGCTGATATGTCATCTTTTCCCTATCTTGTTGAACCCACCACTGTCCCTCCTTTGGATCCTGGATATCGACCCGCTATCTTAGCCAATCGTGCGTTTGCGAAGGCTGTAGAAGAATCCGCTAATGGTGTACCTTTGATGCTTGGTTTAGAGCGTGGCGATGGGTCTGTTTCCCGTTTTGACTCCCAGGTGTTTGCTGAAGGAACACCTGAAGCGGAGGCTAATCTTTTTTACACCGAACGATTGGTTAAATTTTTACTTTGGCAACGCGGCGCTTATAAAATTTATGTAGGTGGTCCAGCCAGTATAGGCGCGCATTTATCAGATGCCTATAAAGAAGGTGGCTTACGCGCTTTCGATGCGGAATTTATGGGTGATAGTGTGTATGCAAAAAACTTTGAAATCGTTTCGTGCGCCGCCGATGAAGTGCCTGCTGCGCGTGAAACGACTGCGCCTTTGGGGCGTCATTTAGATGGATGTCGAATCGGATTCGATTTAGGGGCATCTGATCGTAAAGTGTCTGCAGTGGTTGATGGCGAAGCCGTGTATTCTGAAGAAGTGGTTTGGGAGCCACGTAAAAATACTGATCCTCAATACCATGTAAACGAAGTGAAAGCCGCACTCGAAACGGCTGCCTCCAAAATGCCACGTGTGGATGCAATTGGTGGGTCGTCTGCTGGGGTATATGTAAATAACAAACCCATGATAGCCTCATTGTTTCGGGGGATTTCTCAGGATGATTACCATGTGATACGCCAAATGTTTATTAATATCGGCAAAGAAATAGGTGTGCCTTTAGACATCGTGAATGATGGCGATGTAACCGCGTTGGCTGGCGCGATGTCTCTTGAAGAAGACGGTGTTCTTGGAGTCGCGATGGGATCCAGTGAGGCTGTAGGCTATGTAAATCCTGATGGCAATATCACTGGCTGGCTTAATGAATTGGCCTTTGCTCCAGTAGATTATAATACCGATGCTGAGTGCTGTGAATGGTCAAAAGACTTTGGCGTTGGTGCCTTATATTTCTCACAACAATGTGTCTTTCATCTTTCATCACGCGCTGGTATCGAATTGCCGGAAGGTGACGGGGTGACGGATGCAGCACGATTGAAGCATGTGCAAGGATATCTTGAAGATGGTCATGAGGGCGTAACGGATATTTGGCGTTCGATGGGAATTTACCTAGGATACTCGCTGGCGCACTATGCGGATTTCTATGACATTAATCATGTGCTTATTTTGGGGCGCTGTACTTCTGGAACTGGCGGGGACATCATCTTGAATGGTGCGATGGAGCTATTAGGCCGTGAATTCCCGGAACTGGCCGATAAAATCAAAGTGCAATTGCCCGATGAGAAAAGCCGTCGTGTGGGTCAATCCATTGCGGCTGCTAGCTTGCCTCAGCTGAATAAATAAAACGTCAACTCGACTGGAGACTATACAATGGACTTTTCTTGCGAAGGTGCGCAACTTTATATACCTGATGGTTTGAATGTGGCGGAAGCCTTGTCTCGTACTACCCATATTGGAATCGGTGCACATCAAGATGATCTTGAGATTATGGCCTATGACGGTATTCTAAAGTGTTTTCAACGTGATGATCAGTGGTTCACCGGCGTGACGGTGACGGATGGGCGTGGATGTCCTACCCGCACTGGAGTATACGCCGATTATGACGATGATGACATGATAAATGTGCGTAATAAAGAGCAGAAAAAAGCAGCCGATGTGGGTGAGTACTCTGCGCAGTTTTTGTTGAACCATCCCAGTTCAAACGCAAAATCAAGCGATAGTGCGCCTGTCGTAAATGATTATGTGCACATATTAAAAGCCACGATGCCGGAAGTGGTGTACACACATAACTTGGCTGATAAACACGATACGCATGTGGGCTTGGCCATTAAGTTGATTGAGGCCATTCGCAGTTTGCCTAAAGATGAACGTCCAAAGAAAATTTACGGGTGTGAAGTGTGGCGTGATTTGGATTGGTTGGTGGATTCTGACAAGGTCGCTTTTGATGTGTCGGAACATCCGAACATGCAGATGTCACTGGTGGCGGTATTTGATTCACAAAACTCCGGCGGGAAACGGTATGACTTAGCGACCCAGGGCCGTTGCCGTGCGCACGCGACGTATCACGAGTCTCATGGCATTGATGAGACAACGGGAACCATCTTCGCGATGGACTTGACGCCGCTAATCGAAGACGATTCCATCGACTCATTGGAATACACCATTGCGCACATTGAGCGTTTGTCCAACGATGTGGAAGATCGCTTTGGGCGTGTGGGTGGGTAGAGAACGGCAAGGGTGGAATAGCCCTTAGCTTGGAGGTGTTATAGACACGTCGGGTTCAAAAATTGGCCTGAGGCGGGGGAATGATGTATAATTCGGTACCTGCCTAAGTGCGCATGCCGCACGGTATATCAGATTAACCTTTCGAAACATGAATTAAATAGATAAAGGAGACGCATCATGAGTAATGCACTTGAAATTACAACAGCTACATTTGGCGAAACAACTGGAACGGGTGTATCTTTGGTCGATTTCTGGGCTGAATGGTGTGGGCCTTGTAAGATGATTACGCCAATGATTAATGAATTGGCTGAAGAATTTGATGGCAAAGCAATCATTGGTAAAGTCAATGCTGATGAAAATCAAGACTTGTTGGCACAGCACAATGTGGCTAGCTTACCAACTTTGTTGGTGTTAAAAAACGGTGAAGAAGTTAATCGCTTCATCGGTATTACACCGAAGGAAGAATTGGCCGAAGCCATTACAACGGCAATCGGCTAAGTCCCGATTCGTTCCTTAACTAAAGCAACGTTCCGGGGGGCCGACAAACATTGTCGGCCCTTCGTGTGTTTAAAAAGTACGTCCTTCATTAACCCCCAACCCTAAAAATGGAGTTCCAAGAACCATGTCCGACAAAGTTGTCGCCGTCGCCGGAGCCACCGGCCTCGTAGGTAGCCAAATTCTGCGCACCCTCGAAGAACGTAATTTCCCTGTAAAGAATATTAAGATGCTTGCGTCTGAGCGCTCTAAGGGAAAAACTGTGACGTTCAAAGGCGAAGAAATCCCTTGTGAAGTGTTGAGTCAAGACTCCTTTAAAGGGGTGGATATTGCACTGTTTAGTTGTGGTGGTGGAGCGAGTGAAAAATTCGCACCGTATGCGGCGAAAGACGGTTGTGTCGTTGTGGATAATTCCAGTGCTTGGCGTATGGATCCCAAAGTGCCGTTGATTGTGCCCGAAGTGAATCCACACGATGTGGAATGGAACGAGGGTATTATTGCGAATCCGAACTGTTCAACGATACAAATGGTCGTGGTCCTCCAGCCATTGCATAAAGCAGCTAAAGTGAAACGTGTCGTGGTATCAACGTATCAGGCAGTATCAGGTGCTGGTGTGAGCGCATTGGAAGAAATGGAACAACACACCCGTGCGATGTTGGACGGTGGTGAACCTGTATGTAATAACTTCCCGTATCCTATCGCGTTTAACTGTATTCCACAGATTCCCGGTAGCGATGCCTTTGAAGATGGTAATGGGTACACTTCTGAAGAAATGAAGATGGTGAATGAAACGAAGAAAATCATGGGCGATGATAGTGTGCTTGTAACGGCGACAACTGTGCGTGTATCGGTGCATACTGGACACAGCGAATCCGTGAATGTTGAGACAGAAGAAAAACTTACTGCTGACCAAGCGCGTGAAATTCTCGCAGCGGCTCCAGGGGTAATTGTAAAAGATGATCCTGCGAAGCAAGTGTATCCAACGGCACTTGATTGCCACGGTAAAGGCGATACTTTTGTCGGTCGTATCCGTGAAGATGTTTCGCATCCATCGGCCTTGGATATGTGGATTGTGTCCGACAACTTGCTTAAGGGCGCGGCATATAACGCGGTGCAGATTGCCGAGTTATTGTAAGCGATATTAATATGGTTATACTGAACGCTCGGTACTTTTGGTGCCGGGCGTTTTTGTTTAAGTGACGTATTGGATGGAGCTGATGAAAAATACTTATAAAATTGTAATCGTGTTGATAGTTATGATTTCTTTGGGTGTTAAAACTTGGTTCTTTACACGGGATTCTTTACCTGTATAGAGCAAGAAAAAGCACGTGACCTTGTATAAAAGTGAGGATAATGGTTGTCTGATATTCATCGAGGCTGCAGAATTGTTTATAAAACTTCTATAGTGCTTTTTGTGACTGAAGCGGTGGCGGAGTATCGTGCGGGACTGGAGGAAAGGCGAACACGTAATAAAGAGAAGTATCTGCAAGAGCTTGAGGAGGGGAGTCAACTTAGATCTTTGCAGAGTTGTTCGTGGCCCGCTTCGGCTTCGCTCCAATTCGTATAGCGTTGAGTATAGAGGTCACGGCGCTCGTAGTTTTCGGTGACGAGGGTTTCAAAGAGGACGGGAGGGCCGTCTTCCCAGTTGTGGTCACAGCCACAAAAGTGGGTGCGAATGCGGAAAGCTCCGATTTGGTCGTCTGCGACTTTTACACGACCGCTTTCTTTGGCGGCTTTTATCCAGGCGCCCCATTCGAGTAATTCATCTTCGGGCATGGGAGTGGGGTTGTTCTGATCATCGAGGATGAAGAGATCGGTAGAGGATGACTCTGCTTCGGGATTAGTCACTGATTGTATCCTCAGCTTGATTTGTGGTGGAAAAGTGTTCGCGGTGGGCGTTGTCTTCGATGATCGAATTTTCTACGGCTCGTTGGGCAAGGCTTCGGAGTTCGTCGAGTTGGGGATGATTAATGTCATTGTTGTGAGCATGGCCTAAGAGAACGATCATGTCTTGGGTTAGGACCACAATGGCACGCTCGATGGGGGTAGTATTTCCGTTTAGGGCTTTCCATTCGGTATCGAGCCAACGCTGTGCATCGCGGGTCATGGCTTCTAGGGTAGGAGTGAAAAGATGATGTGGATCGTTCCATGTTTGGGTGCTTAGCTCGGCGGTTATGCGAGCTATGGCTTCAATGTAGTCTCGTTTATTGTCCATCAGTAGGTCCTGTTTTGTGTTCGTTAAATACGCGCTTAATTTCTTGGCCTTCGCTCAGTGCTTTGTATAATGCTTTGTGGAAAGTTTCAAAGTCACTATTGGATGCTGCGTTGAGCTCTTGATAAACGAAGAGCAGGAATGGAGTTTCAAATTCGGTGCCTTGTACTTCTCGGTAATTAATGTAGGTTATTTTCCAACCACTGTTTGTTTGAGCAACCCCTTTAAGGTGATCGACAGGTGAATTGCTGATGGGTGCGGTGGTGGCCACGGCTTTTTGGAGGCTAGGGGTAGAGCGAGGAAGCAATTCTTCACCTAGCAACGATATTGCATTAAACGCTTCTTGTACGGCGGGTTCAATGACCGCGACCGGAGGAACCGTTTGGCCTTCAGGTAAGCTTACGGCGATGATAAATGCATTGTGGTTATGTGTGGCACTGTCACCTAGGGTGACTAAGTCAATTGTTGTTCGTAAAACAGCGCTTTGGTGTATAAAGGTCTCGAAGCGTTGCCCTTGAATGTTGGATGTGCCTTTTGCCTCATATCCTTCTACCTCTAATATAGAAGAAAGATCATGCGAAAGTGCTTCGGTCGCATCACGCGCTTCACGATTGTTGATGCTCAGTGCTAAATACCCGAAGCCAACGAGGATCATGATCATGACTGCAGCGATTTCGAAATACTTTTGGCGGTTGATGGTTTGCTGATGCTCGACGTCGGGCTGGGGGCGTTCGGGTGAGTCCAATGAATACGTCGCGCCACAGGCGGTGCAGGGTCGAGGTTCACGGGTAAGCACATCAATATATAATGCAGCTCCGCATTGGGGGCAGGTCATGTGGCTCAAAATGGGTTCCTTTGATTAATTTTCAGTGTCAAATTCGATTTCGTTGTCGGGGTCTAAGTCCTGTTCGGGTTCTGGTACTCGGGCAACTCCTTTGGCGATGTCCACATGGAGCACCATGCTGCTGGAGACATCATTGGGCGTGTAGCCTTTAATTTTTACTTCATATAGATTTTTTTCGCCAATTTTCTTAGGTTCTTCCACACCTATTTGGGTGAGTTCAGCTTCATTTTGTCCATAGTGCAAGGCCAACACGCTTGCCCGTCGCTTCATGGCTGCCACAGCATCAGAGTCCTGAACAGGCTTTTTGCTGGGATCGCTAAAGAGATTCCGGAAAAAGTCTCTTCGACTGGCGGTATTATCAGAAGATTTATTGGACATATTGACCTTTCGTGAATTATCCAAGGCATTACAAAAAAACAGCTTAGCTCTATTCTATATTCCACTAAGGTGCTTTGCCAAGCTAAAAGGTATGTACAGTGTACAAGGTCGAGTTGACAAAGGGAGTCTTTGTTAGAATACACTATGTTAATATAGAAGCTAATATTCAGGGGAGTACTATGCATTTTGAGTTAAATCAGGAATTGTTGGAGTACACCGTAGAGGCGCGAAATTTTGCTGATCCGGTACACAATTTATTGCATCAAGAAGAAATTGCGCAACGGTTTGGGTACCGAGGCGAAGTGGTACCTGGGGTGGGAGTATATGCCTACATGACAGCTCCGATCACAGAATCGTTCGGAGTGGATTGGTTGGAGCGCGGTAGCATGAGCGCAAAATTTCTTAAGCCGATCTATGATGGCGATACGGTTACGGTACGTTCTAAGGTGATACATCTAGACCCTGTGCGTATATTGGTCAGTGTCTATAATCAGTGTGATGTAATGTGCGCTTTGGGCGAAGCCTCGTTACCGGAAGATCATACGGAGTCTTTGTCTATTTTGAATTTTCCTTTGCACCCCATGCCCCTTGAGTCGGAACGATTGAAACCAATGAAATCGGAAATCCCCAATGACTGTCCTTTGGGTACCATGGAATTCACAATCGATCTCAGTAGTCCAGAGGGTGAACATGCTACGTTTTTAAACGAAATTGATGCAAAGCAATCTTTGTATCGCGGGGAGCATCCGCACTATCATCCGGCCCAAATTTTATTAAAAGCAAACCAGGTTCTCTACAAGAATCTAAATATCGATCCATGGATTCATATCGCTAGTGATGTGCGCTATCATGCTTTACCCATGGATGGTGACCCTGTCGCACTTCGTGGGCGCATCAGACATACTTACGCAAAGCAAGGCCATTTGATTGCCTTGAGTGAATTAACATTGGTTGGTAGGCAAGAAAAATTTCTCACACACCTGACTCATACGACTATTATCCAACCGGCTTGGGCGCCTGAATAACACTTAATCTGCTTGGCGATAGAGCGGGGCTAAATCAGGATCGTCTTCCATTTCTTCGATATTCACGATGACTAAACGGCCACGCTCATAGAGGTATTCCAAGTGTGCTCCAGCTTCAAGCATGGCGAGTAGGACATGGTAGTCCTCGCGTTTACCAAACAGTCCCAAAGATACCTCATTGATAGTCTTGGGCTCACCCAATAGATTGTAGGTTTTTTCTAAGCGGCCCTCGTGAAAAGAAATACTATCATCGATGCGTTCGCTTAAATTTCCCATGGTCAATTCATGACCGCCCAATCCAATACGAATGCCTTCCAATTTGCGCACCTTTTCGAGAGATTCCATGTAATGTCCCAGGCCCATGTTGCGCGTGATGGACTCGGGGGCTTGGTTGGGTGTTATGCGCGAGAGGACATGGTCGGCTGTGAATAGAATGTCATGGAGTTGCATGCACACTTGGCCTGGACAATGACCGGGTGTGTGGTAGGACACGAGAGGGGTGTCTAAGATTTGTCCTTCATCAAAAGTAAAGTCTACATTGCGCGCATGGAAGGTATCTTTGGACCATTTATTCATGTGCAGTAATGTGTCAACCGTGTGTCTGCTCATCCCTGAATGATTTAGGAAATGCCGTAAGCCGTGAGTCGAGCTCAACAGTCGTTCGTTAAAATGTTGTATAACACTCGCATCCAGTTCATGAATGCCCAACTCTGCACCGGTTTCTTCCACGACCCAGTTTACCCCTCCGAAGTGATCAATATGTCCATGTGTTAAGATAACGCGTTGGATATCTTTCAGGGAGAGCTTCTCATTAAACTTCGAGCGAAGAACTTCGAAGCACTTTAAAAGGTCTTGGTTGGACTGATCCCAGCCCGATCCTGTATCCAGCAAAGTAATGGTGTCGTCAAGTACCAGAAAGCAATTGGTAATGTGGTCAGGAAAGGCTTCAACGGGCATTCTATAGACTTTAACGCCTCCTGAACTTTCAAAGGCTTCAACGGTGGAATCGTTTATCATGGGTACTCTCGGTGATTGGTTTAAACTCGCTGGTTTGTCTATAATTATAGAACATCTAAATAGGAGAGCACCAATGAGCCAAGAAATAATTTTATACTCAGCTGCATTATGCGGCGATTGTCAGCACCTCAAAGCCTTTATGGACGCCCATAATGTGAACTATACTCTGCGCGATATTCGTGAAAACCTTGCGTATGGTGAAGAACTTGAAGCCCAAACAGGAAAGCTTGGTGTGCCCTATTTGGTTATTAACGGCGAATGGGTTCGTGGTTACGAAGTTGGGAAACCGTTTTCCGAAGACTTTGCCAAGAGCCTTTTCGGTTTATAATATTTACAGGTTTGCTAACTACAGGAGTCCGATTCATGCCTAGTAATCGAGAAGTATATGCTCAATTTTTCGAACAAGAAAGCAATGAAGTTCTGAATCTGGTACAAAATATTGATCCTTCGATTTTTTGTAAACAACTTGCGAAAGATAAAGCACATCCGCTTTGGTTGTTTGGGCACATTCTAGGGGCCAACGATACCATGATACATATATTCTGTTGTGGTGGAGAAAACTTGTTGCCAAAGGAATGGGGGACAAAATTCTCACCGGATTTTATCTGGGATGATTTGCCACGACCCGATGCAGATTTTTATCCTACATGGGAAGAAATTACTGAACAGTTTAAGGTGGTTTCTGCAGCCTGCGCTGAAGGTATTCGAAATCTCAGTGATGAAGCATTGAATAGTCAGCTGGGGGAGAACTTTCCTGAGATGCTTCGTGAATATTTCAAGACTGTCGACAATACATTGCGTGTGGTAATTCAACACAGTGCTTACCACCGAGGCCAATTATCTGCCCTTCAACTAAGCGAATAAGGAAATTATCATGCCACGTGCTCAAGATGCCTATGCCCAGCTTATTGAATTGGAAATGAATACGGTGTTGTCTGTTGCGAAGACTATTGATCCTGCGAAATACTATAAGCAATGGGGTGAAGAGAAGGCGCATCCGTTATGGTTATTAGGCCATATAGCCAATACAAATAATTTATTAATCAACAAGTGGTGCTGTGAAGGGACATCGTTGATGCCCAAAAAGTGGCGCGAGAAATTTTCACCTAATTTTGGTGGCGGAGTGGCGCCACGACCGGATGCTGATTTTTATCCAAGTTGGGATGAGGTAGTGGAGGCGTATACTGCAGTGACGCAGTATTGTGTTGATACGATGCCGACCTTGAGTTATGAGGTGTTTGTTGGTCCCATGCGCGGTGGTGCACCGGAGCGCATTCAGGAACGTTTCAAGACGGTAGACAATGCGATACGGATTGTGACGTTGCATAGTGCATACCATCGCGGCCAGATGTCGATGATTAATTTTCAGGATTAGCTGTGGAACCTTCCATCGGCATCTATATCCACATTCCTTATTGCCGAGTGCTGTGCCCGTATTGTGACTTTGTGAAAAAGCGAAGTGCTGGAGATGTACCCGATGATTTTGTAAGTGCGCTATGTTTGGAGTTCCAACACTATGAGGGGCCCAAGAAAATAGCCAGCATTTTTTTCGGTGGCGGCACACCTTCTCTATTAAGCCCAGTGGGTATGGAACACATATTCAAACACTTGGGGCAATGTTTTAACTTGCTGGAATCGGAAGTCACAATTGAAGTAAACCCCGATGATGTGACATCTGAACAGTTAGAAGTATGGAAGAGTGTGGGGGTTAATCGACTTAGCTTGGGGGTACAAAGTTTTGACGATTCAGTATTAACGTTTTTGGGTCGCAATCATGACGCGCCTAAAGCGCATCGAGCTTGTGAGCTTATCGCAAAAGAGTATGATAATTGGAGTCTTGATTTAATTTTCGGGGCAAAGCCTGCAGATACCTGGGAGGCTTCGGTGCATACAGCACTCGATTATGGGCCACAACATATTTCCGCATATGCCTTAACCTATGAAGAAAACACGCCTTTTTGGCAACAACGTTATCAAGCTTTAGACGATGACATCGCGTTGGAGCAGTATCGGCAAACGCATGACTGGTTGGGTTCTTATAATCACTATGAAGTATCCAACTTTGCCTTGCCCGGATTCGAATCCAGTCATAACAAAGTGTACTGGCGCAATGAGCAATATGTAGGATTCGGACCCGGAGCAGTGTCTTATCTAAATGATGTGCGAATCACCAATCAACGAAGTATCAATGCTTACTTGAAGTCGCCGGGGTTGAAGCGCATTGAAGAAAAAGTTGGGTTGGCCGATAGTAAACTGGAAACTTTAATCCAGCATTTCCGGACGCAAGAAGGCATTAAAGAATCGTATTATCATGGTCGGTTTGGAAGTCATCTTCAAGATGACTTCGGTCCAGCACTGAGTGATTTAGTGCTGCGCGGACTTGTTCAGTACAGCGAAACGGAGCAATGTTACCAACCAACTCTCCAAGGCTATGAGTTGAATAACGAAATTGGCTTAGCGCTTATTCCGGAATAACTAGGCCTTGAATAAGTACTCAACTAAAGCATCTGCTTCGGTGAAGTCGGGTACGATAAAGTCAGCACCGACCTTGAGTAGGCGATCGCGTTTACTTGCATCAAGCCCGCCATTCACTTCTTCAGACGCTACACCGATGGATACACATCCGTTTTCATGGGCCAAGCGGATTTCTACAGGCCCATCCCCTATGATCAATACTTCAGGGCCGTGCAGATCGTGTTTTTCGATCATTTCGGTGAGGATTTTTTCTTTGGAAAATTCTTTTATGGTGCGTAGAGCACCCCAGATGTCACTGAAGTGATGGTCCACGCCCAATTTATTTGCTTCGTTGCGTACGTCATCTTGGTTTGTGCCACTGAAGATATATAGATCCGGACCTTGCTCAGCTACTTTGGCTACAAAATCTCGTGAACCGATTACGCAGAAATCTTCTTGAGTTTTTTGACCGCTTTCTAATTGCCCCAAGCGTTCATTGACCGGAACCATCAATCGGTCATTGTAGATTTTCTTGTATCCTTGAGCATCCAGAATTTGGTCTTCAGGGACTAAACCATATTCTTTAACGATATCGACCAAACCTTCCATTTGCAAAATCGTCTGGATCCCTGTAGTTTCATCTATGAAATCAGTCGAGCGTTGGGCAATGGCTTCGGTCGGCTCGGTGTCCCCGCAGATCATTTCAGTCATTAAAGGATTCATGATGCCCTGCCAGCCTTCACGCAAGAGGCTAATTGTGCCGTCGAAATCAAATAAAACATGCTTAAATTGGCCAAGCGTGACATCGCGAACCACTTCGACTTGCTCAAATGACATGGGAAAAACCTTTCAAAGGGCGATAGGAACACAAATGGTTGATAGTGTTGCCGCATTATACGTATCTGGAATACGGATTTCCAGTAGATAAATCGATAGGTATCTAGTTATAAAGATGCACACTGCCGATATACCTGATATACTTAATCAAACCAAGAATGAAGGATTGTAAGTGAGCCAAGAGCACTCCATAGAGAACAAAGGATACACTCCCACCCAACGGGAAGAATTTGCCAATATGCTAACCCATGGCATTGGGGCAATTCTCAGCCTTGTTGGGCTCTGTTTGATGGTTCGGTATGCAGTTCGGGAGCATGAGGCGGCTCTCATCGCAGCCGTTTCCGTTTTTGGTGCATCGCTATTGCTTTTATATTTGATGTCCACCCTTTATCATCTCTTCCAGCACCCCCAAACCAAACACGTTTTTCGGATATTAGACCATTCCAGCATTTATTTGCTGATCGCGGGAAGTTATACACCCTTTACAGTCGTATATTTCGAGGGGACACTTACCAAGACCTTTCTAATTCTCACTTGGTCACTGGCACTGTGTGGGATAATTTTCAAAATCTACTTCGTCAAACGCTTCAATCTAGTATCCACTGGAATATATGTTGGCATGGGCTGGCTGGTAATTTTTGCCATCAAACCTCTCATAGAGGCTGCACCTACAGCCGCAATCGTATGGTTGATTGTCGGAGGGCTTCTGTATACTTCCGGTGTGATTTTTTATTTGTGGCATCGTCTTCCATACAATCATGCCATCTGGCATCTCTTTGTTATGGGTGGATCCTTTTGTCATTTTTGTGCCGTGTACTGGTATGTGCTCCCCGTCCCTGTAGTTGCAGTGTAAATAGTAATTTGCACCTCTTTTTACTACCCTATTGGCTTCATTTTGTTATCATGATAAGGTACTAATTGACGGAAATTGACCGTGCCCAGAAACTTGTTCCTGTGGGGAGGATATAGATCGCAAATGACACAAGCGGAACACCAACAACTAGCAGGGGAAGCGTCTCGCCTTTTAAAAGCTGAACAGTACGAACACGCTTTAGCGATGAGCGTGAAGTGCAACGTATTGAAACAGCGGCAGAACGCGACCGTCTACAAGATGAAATGAATCATCTGGAAGCGGAGTGGAATAAAGTACGCCATGAAGAGTTACCACGCGCTCTTCGTGATATGCAGCGATTGGAATCTGAAGTGGAAATGCTGCGTAAGCATTTATTCTCGGTGTTTATGAGAACATCTTTTCATGAAGCTGGTGTTCCAATTCAATTCTGTAGTACTATATCAACAAAGTGCTTTTGTGAAAACCACTAAGAGATAAATCGTGGCTGAAACCCGTAAAACCAAACAACGTCAAATTATTAAAGAAGTCCTGCAAGAAGCTGGGCGTCCTCTTTCGGCCGGTGAGGTGACCAAACTTGCGCGTGTTCAGGTTGAAAATATTGGTACAGCGACTGTGTATCGAACCATCAAGAAGTTATTGGAGGATGGTTTTTTGGTTCCTGTGGAAATTCCTGCTGAACCTTCACGCTATGAAGTGGCTGGTTTGCACCACCACCATCATTTCTATTGTCGAAAGTGTAAAAAAGTCTTCGATGTGGATGGATGTCCCATTGATTTTTCAGCGTTTACCCCCAAAGGCTTTACCATGGATGCCCATGAAGTTATTTTGTATGGGCGCTGTGATGGGTGCGCTGAATAATCTATTTGGTGCTGAGCCTCCTTTCCAATCTTTTTTTGTCTTAAATTTTTGGCAAACATAACATTTTACAACCATAATAGAATCCTTTCTATACTCTAAAATCCTTTCTATATAAAGAGTTAGAGGTAAATTGCCTGCCAGTCAATAGTTTTACGGACAATTTGCGCTTAGTCCCCTGCATTGTTTAGACTTATGGCTTGTTAAAAGCGGTGCGCAGGGCTAAGGTTTTCACCGCTTTTCGGGAAAAAATATCCTATTTGGGAGAATACTTTTCACACGCTTTAATTGCTCGTGAAAACTTACACATTCGTATGATTGATGTTCAGAATTTAACAAAAGCTTATGGCAGTTATCAGGCTGTCCGAGGCATTTCCTTTGAGATTGAACAAGGGGAAATTGTCGGTTTTTTGGGACCAAATGGTGCAGGTAAAACCACCAGTATGCGGATCCTGACCGGCTACCATCCTGCGACCCAAGGCACGGCGAAAGTCGCTGGATTTGATGTTCATACTCACCCATTAGACGTAAAAAAACGCGTAGGATACCTTCCTGAAAGTGTTCCGCTGTATTTGGAGATGGTGGTCACGGGGTACCTCAACTATGTTGCTGAGATTAAAGGCATCACACGCTCTAAGCGTAAAAGTGCTGTAGCCGATGTGCTTGATCGTTGCGGGTTGACGCATATGCAATCGCGCATTATTCGGAATTTGTCCAAAGGATACCGTCAGCGTGTAGGGCTTGCACAAGCATTGTTGGGCAATCCTGCTGTATTGGTATTGGATGAACCAACGGTAGGCTTAGACCCCAAGCAAATTGTGGGTATTCGTCAAATGATTAAAGACTTGGCTAAAGAACATACTGTTTTATTGAGTACGCATATATTGCCTGAAGTTTCTATGATTTGTGACCGAGTATTGATACTGCATCAAGGGCGCATCGTGGCGCGGAACCGTATTGATGCATTAGACAATACCCATAATGTTACAATGCATTTAGGTGGGGCAGAAGGGACCATACGTCGCATTTTGGATAAGGATGAATCCATTGAGTCTGTGGTGAGCGCTGGGCAGCAGTTTACACTTCAATATAAAAATGAAATTCAGCCTAAAGATGTAAACCCTGAACTAATCCGGTTCCTTGTGCAAACAGGCATTGATGTGCAGCGGGTAGAACAGAAATCACGTACTCTAGAAGACCTCTTTATCGATGCAATCTCCAGTGATCAGGAGGTTAGTCATGACTAGTATTTGGATTATTGGCAAACGTGAGTTTATATCATACTTCGCCACACCTGTGGGCTATGTTGTTCTGAGTACTTTTGCACTTATTTCGGGTTTGGGTTTTGCCTTCTCGTTTATTCTATATAGCTACATGACACAAACACCTGCGCAATATGATCTTCCATCAGTGCCTGTTTTTGAGGAAATGTTCTTGGGAGAGTATCTGGTATATTGTGGATTAATGATGATGTTTATTGGTCCGTTGAGCACTATGCGATTGCTTGCTGAAGAACGCAATCAGGGCACCATCGAAATGTTGCTCACGCATCCATTGCGTGATCGGGATATTATTTTTGGAAAATACTTGGCCTCATTGGGCATGCTCTTATTGATGATGCTTACAGCGAGTGTCAATCTAGCTATTGTTTATCATTTTGTAGATGTTGAAGTTGAAGTGCTGCTATTTGGATTGCTCGCCTTCTTCTTGATGGGCGCAGCGTTTTTAAGTATGGGACTTTTTGTATCCTCCATGTGCCAATCTCAAATGACTGCGGCCACGGTTACTTTTGCGGTCTATTTTGCCTTGTTTATGCTTGGTTACATGTCCGGTGATATTCCAGAGACCATTCCTGTTCCTGAAGATTGGCCAGTGAATATACAGAGCTATTTCAATACAGGGTATGAGATTATTCTAGCCATCGCCAAAGAATTGCCTATCGATGCGCATGCGCGACAAATGGCTCAGGGAATATTCCAGCCGGTTGATGTGGCTTATTACCTCCTTTTTATTGCCTTTTTTATGTTCCTGACTTTCCGCTCGCTTGAAATGCGGAAATGGAGGAATTAGGTATGCGTGGATTAACGATAGTTATAGGTATTGCAGCCGTTGTCGCTTTGGCTACAGGGCTAAACCTGATGATTCTGAACGAATCCATGTTTACATCGAAGGTGTTGATTGCATTAATCATCTCGGTTGGATTGGGCTGTGTGTGGCTAGTGTTGTATCTTATCGGGGTAGTGTGCAAAGACTCTCAAGGCACTACACCTTATGGCTTAAATGCTGTGATTGCAAGTGTCGCCGTATTGGTGATCGTGGTCACTTTATATGCATTTGTAAAACGTACGGACTTATCTTGGGACTTAACTCAAGAAGGACGTCAGGAGTTGGCTCCACAGACAAAGCAAGTATTGCAAAGTTTAACTGAGCCTGTGGAGGCGTATTGCATTTTTGTGAAGTCTGGTGATAGCAGTGTGGTTTTGGCGCAAAATAAAACTTTACGCTTTTTAGAACGCTGTCAGCAATTTAGCAACAAGATGAATATCACTGTACTTGATCCTCAAAAAGATGTAATGCAAACACAAGCCTTGAGTATTTTACGTGTAAAAAATGTAGGGGCGGTAGTTCTTAAGTCCGGGGAAAAGCAAAAAGAAATTCCATTAACAAAAGTGACATCACGCCTTGAAGAGCGTGATTTCACCAATACGCTAATCAATGTGTCGCGTAAAGATTTACAGAAAGTATATTTCCTTGATGGGCACGGTGGGCGAGATATAGAACTTGAAGACCCTGAAATTGGTGGGCACTTGTTTAAGCATAATGTGCTTATGCGTGAAGCATATGAAGTAGAGAAGCTGCTTATCACTTCTGAGAATCCTGCGATTCCGGAAGACTGTTCGGTATTGGTAATTAATAATTATAAAGAAGATTTAAAGCCTTACGAAATTAATGCTTTAAATCAGTACATTGCCGAAGGCGGGGGTATTCTGTGTTTGCTTGAGCCCAGTGTGCGCGATAAAAATGCTCCGCAACAGGAACGTTTGCGGCCTTGGTTAAAAAGCCGATTTGGGATTGATGTGCGTGAAGACCTTATTGCCTCGCCGTTGATGGAAGGCTTTAATGTAATGTTCGCAACCGACTTTGCCTCCTTACCCATTGAGGGCTATGTGGATAATGAGCCTAGCAGTGTCGAATTTAGGGGAAGCTTTCATGCTACTCACCCCATCACACGCACCATAGATGTAAACATGCAAATGAACCTTGCGCGTTCGGTGACATTGGATGCAATACCGCCTGAGGGCATTGTGGGGACTAAGTTATTGCGTACGACGCCTGATACTTGGGGTGAGACGAATATCGAAGGAATTATGCAAGGCCTTTCCCCCAGTCAAGATGGCTTTGAATTGAAAGGACCTAATTCAGTTGCTGTCGCAGTTACGGTGAAATCGGATCGGGCTACTATGTCCGGTAGTCGTTCTCAAGATGGACGTATAGTAGTTATCGGAGATTCCGATTTGGCCTCCAATAAAAATATCGGTATTGGATACAATACCGACTTGTTATTAAACACCATTGCTTGGCTGACTGAGAGTTCTGATTTGATTGCGATTCGTCCAAAGGCCGGTGAGGCAGTTTTGCATTTGAGTATGGGTGAACAACGCGCGATTGTTTGGCTTTCAGTATTGGGCACTTTGCAATTGGTTGTGATTGTCGGCTTAGGTACTTTCCTATTCCGCAGGAGATATCAATAATGAATACGCGTTCAACTTGGATATATGTTGCTGTAAGTATCGCGTTGGTGGCGAGTTATTTCTTTGTGGGGAGCTTCGAAGGAAGTCAACGCGTAAAAGTCTTTAATGCGAAGAAAATTTTCGATTTTGAAAAATTATCCATCACTAGATTGTCTATAGATACTGAAGAACAAGATGCTTTTGAGGGTATGCGAACTGAAGGTGCAGAGTGGTCTATGAGTGCGCCTCTTGAACATGTGCCTGCCAATTACTTGGTGTGGGAAGAGTTGGCTAAAGTCGTGACACTTCTCACCAATGAAATGGAAATTGAGGAAGCGCCTGAAGATTTATCCATCTATGGATTGGAAGAGCCTCCTTTAAAGATCATAATCGAAACTGAGTCGAAAGAACTTATCCAACTAAACATTGGCGATCTTGATCCTACCCAGAATAACCGCTATGCTCAACGCATAGGGGAGGATAAAATATTCTTATTGCCTTCGAAAATGGCCGAGTATTTATACCGATCATTAAAAGATGTGCGTGATGCCCGAGTGTTTCCCGATGTCGAGGGCGTTAATATTGAAACGATTAATTTTGTACGGACACCTGTCGAAGATCCTACCAATGCTACCGAGACTAGTGAAGGGCTTGATATAACCTTTAGCAAGCAAGGCTCCAAGTGGAATTATACTGAGCCGATTCAAGTACGAGCATTCTCCCCGAAGGTGGTGATGTTACTGAATCGTATTCTTGAGTTACATGGCGATAATTATATTGATGATCCCGGTGCACTTGAAGACTATGGATTAGGTCCTGCAACTTGGGCTGAACTGACAATTACAAATGCGGATTCAGGCAATTCACAAACGATCCAATTGGGTTGGATTGATGAGATGGCGGATGACGGTCGAATTTTTGCTTCCATTAAAGGGAACCCATCGGTATTTACTATTGATGCAGCCATAATGTCATTGCTGCCAGAAACCAAAGAAGATTTCCGGGAAAATCGGCTATATACCCAAGAGCACATCAAAAATCTCTCCGCAGTACATTATAAAGATCCCAAATCTGATTTCCGATTGGAGCTGGATAAACGACAAGGGTGGGTACTCACCGACCCCGCGCACGATGATACGGATCAGGCAACGGTGAATGCTTATATAGCGTTAATGTTGGGCATTAAAGGTACTGAATTTGTGGATGCGGATGAAGCAACTACGCTTGAACGCGAAAATATTGTATTAACCTTTGAATATAACGATGAAAGCCCAAGTACCAATATCGCTTTGGGCGGGCCGGTGGCCGATGCTGATCCACCCATGCTGTATGCACGCCAAGATATAGGGACTCTCGTAAAAATTCCGAAGCACAATTATCGATATTTGCATGCGACACCGTATACATTTCGTAAAAAACAATTGTTTACGTTCCAAAATCCAGCTGTAACGGAGGTGTTTATGCAGTTGGACGGTCAGCTATACCGGCTAAAGCAGTTTGGGGGATGGACTATAGAAGAACCCAAAGGTTTCGCAGTGCCCAGTTCTACAGAAATGGATGCATTACTCAATTCATTTAGCAAGTATACCGGTATAAATACCGTCAACCCTGTTCCTGCCGATGATATTACGGGTGTAAATACCCCGATTCTAGAACTTACATTGACTGTGGTGACCCCCGACGGTATAGAAACGATTGGGCCATTAAAGGTTGGTAACTTAATTTCGGGTAAATCCAGGTATCGCTTTTCCTGGGTTGAAGGGCGCGACGAGACATTTTATGTTGATAATGGATACATTGAAGACATTCGCCGGATAGTTTTGGGAATCCGACCAGCGCAGTAGGTAATAAAAGTGAGTATTTCTTGAAAATATATAAAATTTGGAGAATTTGGGTGTGCGTCAACGTTTTAAAGCTGACACACGTTAATTATAATACCATGCAAGTATAGGGGCTAAATGGGTTGTTTCTAGGGTATTGAAAGGTTGATTTATGTTACGCGGGTTGTTAGTTCGGCAAGGGTTTATGGTGCTTCAGGCCTTATTAGGTGCTGTATTGATTATCATAGCTGTTTCGGCTATGCGTGATTTAATGGCCGCGACCAGTAATACCAGTAGTGCAAATACTAGTCAAATGAAAGCTAGTGTGCTTAGCCTCAATGATCCGGTAGAAGACCGTTCGTATTACGATAGCATTATCAAGAGCAATTTGTTTGGCAAAGCGGGCGAATTTGCTGCTATTAAGACAGCTAAAGCTTCCGATGCTAAACCGAAGGAACCTACTGATGCGCCGCCAGTCGAAACAAAGCTTAGCTTGGAACTCAAAGGTACTTTGGTTGCCGGCGAAACGAGCCCATTTTCCAGTGCCACCATATTAATTAAAGAAAAAAATATCGGTCAAAAATCGTTCTTTATTGGTGATGAAGTGATTAGTAAAGTTTTCCTTCGTAAAATCAGTAAGAAAGAAGTCCATATCGAAAATACTCGGGTAAATCCAAAACGAATGGAAGTACTCAAACATAAATTAAATTTTACCAATGAAAAAACCGGACCTGTCGGTGTGAGACAAGCATCGGCTACAGCCGATGCTAAATCTAGTGCGACGAGGAAGTATGCCCGTTCTGCCTCTTCAAAAGTTCGCCGCACAGCAGGAAAACTAGTGGACCTGAATCGAAAAGAAATAGTCGAAAAATTAAACCGAGACTATGAAAAGCTCGCTTCTACCATGGACGTTATTGAAGAAAAAGACGAAAATGGGAAATTGCTAGGCTTAAGCACTCCAGATATCGAATCCATTCCAGTAGCAAAAGATTTGGGTTTTAAAAATGGCGATGTACTAACTTCTATTAATGGTGAAAAAGTAACCAGTCAGGATCAGGTAGCATCGCTGGCCAATAAATATCAAAATGCAGGGGTAGTCCGTATTGGATTTTTACGGGGTGGTGAAGCGATGACGACTACATATCGTCTGCGTTAGAGAATACGATTAGTTAACCAATGGATACAGGGAGTTATGATGCGTCATCTACTTATTAACACGACATGGAGTGCTGTAATGGCTCTGAGTATTTGCTTGAGTCTGCTTAGCGGCACAAAAGAAACGGCTGCTGAACCTTCTGTTGCTATACTTATGCAAGATATATTGCTTGCACAAGCGGATGATAAAAATAGTAACCGCCCGCGTGCGGAAGAAGGTTCGCCGCAAGATCCTATTGAACTCGATTTTGACGATACCCCTTTGCTACAAATATTATCATCGATTGGTGCGTTGACTGGTCGAAATTTTGAAGTGGATCCTGCACTTAGCAATGAAAAGATTACTATCATATCTCACCACTCGATTCCGCCTGAAATGGCCTTTGATGTACTGGAGGCCGTATTTAAATCGCGCGGCTGGATCATGGAAGAGACCTTGGGTGGTCAGCTGATCAAAGTGTATAAAAGCCAAGCGCCCGAAGCATCAAAGCTGCCAATAGTTTCCAACGGCGAAGCGCATACGGGTTTTGATAACTATGCTATTCATATTATACAGCCCAAGTATATTTTGGCCTCAGATGCTGCCGAAGTGTTGAAGACGGTAGGATCTAAAGAGGTCGTTTCTATTGTATTTGAAAGCACGAATACCTTAATCATGATTGATACCGCAGACGGGGTTAAGAATATGTATCAAGTTCTTGCACTCATTGATGTGCCGGGATTTGAAGTAGCAACTGAAATTTTCGAATTGGAATATACGCGAGCTGAGGAGTTGGTAGAGCAACTTAATAAAGTGTTGACAGGTGATGGGGGCTCTCAGGGATCTCGTCCTGGTCAAACACAACCCCGTAATATACCTGCTCGTAATTCTCGTACATCAGCCGGGGCAAGTAAGGCTCCAATCGTTGTTGGTAATGCTGATGAAGTGTTGCGTATGGTGCCCGATGAACGTCTGAATGCTTTGATTGTTGTGGCGACGCCCAACATGATGCAGCAAGTGCGCGATTTGATCGAGCGCTTAGATGTTCAGACGCCTGTTGAACGCGATAATATGCACTACATTGCATTGATGCACTCGGATGCTGAGAAGGTTTCTGATGCCTTAAATGAAATGACCAGCACAACACCCAGGGAAAGTTCTAAAAAGGGGAATCAGGATGGTGAGGTGCAGCCTTTTGAGAAAAAAGTAACCATAACACCTTACCTGGACAATAATGCATTGCTCATTATTGCATCTCCTCAAGATTTTGAAGTCTTGGAAAAATTAATAATGCAGTTGGATACACCTCGTCAACAAGTAAGTGTTGAGGCGGTAATTATGGAAGTTACCTTGAATGATTCCTTTGGCTTGAATGTTGAAGCTGCGGCGTTGAATGAAAGCAGTTTCTTTGGCTTGTCCAATATAGTCGGTATTGCCAATGTGTTAACAGGGTCTGGTGCAGGTTCATTTACGGGCGCCGGTGGAACGGTTGGTATTATTGATGGGACAACCGAGGTGATTTTTGATGGCGTATATACAGAGGTGCCCAATGTGCCGTTGTTAATGAGAGCTTTGGAAACATTAACCGATGTAGAGATTTTATCTCGCCCTAATTTGCTGACAACCAACAATTCGGAGGATGCGGAGATTTTTATTGGTCAGGAAATTGGTATCCCTTCAGCTCAATCAGATGTAAATCCCAATAGCGGATTCTCCACGAGAAGTCCGATTAGCCGTCGCGATGTAGGTATTACATTAAATGTGACTCCTCAAATTAATGAGGGTGGCTATGTCACAATGAAAATTAATGTGATTTCGTCTGAAGCGATACCCAGCTCAGTAGGTTTGGATCCCAATGAGACTGGTGCAACAATTGCGGAAACGGAAGTGACCAGTGAAGTGGTTGTACAAGATGGGCAAACAGGGATTATTGGCGGAATGATTCGTGAGACCAAAAATCGAAGTATCTCTCAGGTTCCTGTATTGGGAGATATTCCTCTTCTGGGCACTTTGTTTAAGTCGCGATCTCATGGCCGAACCAAACAAAATTTGGTAGTGCTGGTGACTCCAAGAATTGTTACTAAAACCGATGCTATGCAAGAAGTCATTAATCAGGGAATGAATGACTTTTATAGCTACAAGCTGGATGCCATGTTTGAAAAAGGTGGAGTGATCAAGAAGACGAAAGCTAAATCTCGTACTCGCTCGAAAGATACTCGCGCTACCGATATCTTCCGCACAGGTGATAATGGCGGGCATGTATTTAATAAGTCCAAAGATATGAAAGAAATTGAGGCCACTGCTGAAGATGCGGTGAACTAATGCCTGAATCAAATGAAGATATGAAGTTGGGTGCAATTCTTTGCCGTTTAGGGCATGTTAATGATGAGCAGTTGCAAGAAGCACTTGATATTCAAGAGGTGCGCAAGAAGCGCATTGGTGAATTGTTGTTGGAGTTGGAGTATATCGACGAGGAAGCCTTGTTGGTAGCACTCAGTGAGCAGTTCGATATCCCTTACTCGCTCAATATTAGTGAAGATATTGAGCCCTCTTTAACCGTAAAGGTACCTATTGCATTTATTAAGCAATACGAAATGGTGCCTTATTGCGAAGTGGATGGGGTTTTTCAAATTGCCATACGTAATCCGGTTGATCTTTTGCCCTTAGAAGACTTGCGCATGTTGCTCGACGCTCCGGTATCTCCGGTGTTGTGTCGAGAAGCAGCTATTCAGTCTGTGCTCGATGGTTATTTTGATAGCCAAGGCGAAAATGCCTCTGAGATGATCGACACTATAGTGAACGATGGTGATGAAGCGGCATTTTCATTAGACGAAGAGCTCAGTGATCGCGATTTGCTTGACCTTGCCAATGAGGCACCGATTATTAAGCTGATTAACCTGATGATTTCTGGCGCCATCAAAGAGCGCGCATCCGATATTCATGTAGAACCCTTCGAGCGTGAAGTGATAGTACGTTATCGTGTTGACGGTATTTTGTACTCCAAATTTAATGTGCCCAAGTCACAGCATGCCGCGGTTGTATCGCGGGTGAAGATCATGGCGAATCTAAATATTGCTGAGCAACGTTTACCGCAAGATGGGCGGATAAAAATATTACTCAGCGGTAAAGAAATTGATATTCGTGTTTCTATAATCCCTATCCAAAATGGCGAGCGTATTGTAATGCGTATTTTGGAAAAAGGAAATTTCCTAATTGGTCTTGAAGAATTGGGAATGGCATCGCGTGACTATAATACGATGGATAAAACCATTCGAAATTCTCACGGGATTGTATTGGTGACCGGGCCTACAGGTTCTGGTAAGTCCACTACACTGTACGCTTCCTTGCAACGAGTGTTATCGCCGGATATCAATGTGATAACCGTTGAAGATCCTGTTGAGTATCAAATGTCAGGGGTAAGCCAAATCGAAGTTCGGCCAAAAATTGGATTGACCTTTGCGAGCGCTCTGCGCAGTATACTACGTCAAGACCCTGATGTTGTTTTAGTGGGTGAGATACGGGATGAAGAAACAGCTGAGATGGCTGTGCACGCTTCATTAACTGGCCACTTGGTATTTTCTACTTTACACACCAATGACTCCGCGGGTGCCATTACACGATTGATCAATATGGGTATTGAGCCATTTTTGGTGACTTCGTCCACGATAGCTATCATCGCCCAGCGCCTAGTGCGTCGATTGTGTCCTAGTTGTAAGCAAAGCTATCTGCCAAATTCTGAAGCATTAAATGAATTGGGAACCCATGCGCAGAAATACGCAGGCAAAGAGGCATTTCTCCCCCTCGGCTGTGATATGTGTAGCACGCGCGGCTATGCCGGTCGATCCGGTATTTTCGAAATGATGGCCATGACCCCGGCTATTCAAGAGTTAACCTTAAGGGGTGGGGATTCAAATGCGATTAAGCGTGAAGCGCGTAAGCACGGGATGTTTAGTTTGCGTGATGACGGAACCGATAAAGCATTTGCGGGGCATACTTCCATTGAAGAAGTATTGCGTGTTACACGAGATGAATTTACGGATGAGTTGTCACAGTAGCAACCGGGTGAAGGGTATATAAGGTATGGCCGTATTTGAATATAAAGCCTTAGCCGAATCGGGCAAAAAAGTGAAAGGTATCATTGATGCTGACACTGCCGCCGCCGCTCGTCGAAAATTGCGTGATCAGAAGCTGTACCCTACCGATGTTAAAGAAAGTTTTGGGAAAGATAGTGGAGCTGAGACTCAATCTGCGCTTAAAAAAGGTCGCGGGTATGGTGGTGTATCCACCCGTGACCTAACCTTGATGACTCGACAAATGGCGGTGCTGTTGCGGGCAGGTATGCCATTGGCCGAAGCATTAAAAGCGTTGATCGATCAGACATCGAATGCGCGTTTGCAAAAAACGGTTTACGCTATTCGCGAACAAGTTATCGAGGGGGGGCGATTGGCGCATGGTATGGCTGCACATCCCCGTATCTTTTCGCCACTATATATCAATATGGTTCGTGCTGGTGAGTCCAGTGGTACGCTGGAGCAAGTGCTTTTTCGTCTCGACGATATTTTAGACCATCAAGCAAAGCTAAAAGCCAAAATAGTTTCGACGATGGCGTACCCTGCATTTATGGCAGTGTTTGCTGTGGCCATAATTGGTTTTCTGTCCCTGGTTGTGATGCCAAAAATTACCGATCTATTTACCAAGCGCGATCAAGACTTGCCAAAGCTTACTGAGTACTTAATGGCGACCACTGATTTTATTATGACCTACTGGTATTTGCTTGCCGGTGGAGTGTTGTTGATTTATATTTTATGGAAAACCTGGGTGTCCATTCCTAAAGGGCGCAAAGCGTGGGATCACTTATTGTTGCGTTTGCCCTTGTTTGGCCGGTTGCGACGTAAGCTCATTTGTGGCCGTTTTGCACGAATTCTCGGCACCATGCTTGAAAGTGGTTTGACGATGATGAATGCCTTGGATGTCGTTGTCACGATTATAGGCAATAAACATATTGAAGAGTCCATGGATGGCATTATGGCCAGTGTACGACGAGGCCGTGGACTATCAGCACCCATGAAAGAGAGTGGTGAGTTTCCGGCCATGTTTATTCATATGGTGGAACTGGGCCAACGCAGTGGTGAATTAGAAAGCATGCTCAAGCAAACAGCCGACACCTATGATGACGATGTTGAGGTTACCATCGATGCATTGGTTAGTTTACTTGAACCTGTAATTATTATCGTGATGGGGCTTTTTGTTGGCGTTCTCGTGATGTCGATACTGATGCCAATTTTGGATATGAGCTCAAGCATACAATAGAAATTTTCTAACGAAGGAGAATCGTAATGAATACAGATCGAATTAAGCGAATGAAACAACATTCCAATCGAAAATATGCAACGGCAGGTTTCTCGTTGATTGAGCTGATGGTGGTGATTGCCATTATTGCCATGCTGGCTACGGTCGTGGGTGTTCAAATGTTTGATGCCTTGGATGAAGGAAATGTGACCAAAGCCAAAGCGGAAATAAAAAACTTTGAAACGGCATTGGTCGGATATAAAATAGCATTCAAGAAAATGCCCAGTATGGATGAAGGGCTCAATGCATTGGTCAATAATTCCAAAAAGAAATTTCTAAACACCGATACCATCCCCAAAGATCCATGGGGTAATGAATATGTCTACAACCATGAAGGTGGGAACAACTACACCATAATATCTTATGGTGAAGATGGAAAATCGGGTGGTACTGGTGTTAATGCAGACATTAACTCGAACAATCTCTCGGGCGACGAAGACTAGGTCTTTGATATGCAAGCGGCCCAGCTCCATAGCCGTAGCGGTTTTACCCTCATCGAATTGATGGTGGTATTGCTGTTGATTGCTATCATGGCAATGACGGCAGCGCCCAATTTGCTGACAGTCCTCACGATGACCGAGCACGAAAACGAGGCGAGGCATTTAATGGGGTATGGTCGTGCTGCTATGGCCCATGCTGTCATGAAGCGTGAAGCGATTGTTGTTCATGTCGACATGAATGCGCAGGAATATTGGATTACTGTGGCCGATAAACGCGAGGTTACTGAAGACGGAAACGAACGTCCCCGTGGAGTAAATTTAAGTAGTTATGGCCAGCGTCCTTTGGACGAGCAAGAGTATGACCAACGTGAGGATGAAGAAGAGCAAGACTGGATGCCGCAAGATAAAGCAGATCTCGCTCAAGCTGTAGCAGAGATCAATAATGCAGCCCGTAGAGAAGAATTGGGCGAGGAAGAAGACGGCCACGATGAACTGCGTTTTGAAGATGAAGACGAACAGCGACAAGTCCTAGAGCGCCAGCAAGATTCCATGGAAGAAGGATTTTCCATGATGACTCAAAATACACTTTTTGCACAAGCGAAGCGTATTAAACATGATCATGACGGATTTGAAACATGGGAGGATCGCGAAGAAGCCCGTGAACTTCGCTTAGGAGAAATTGAAAAGGATATGGATCAAGAAGCGATTTTGCAAGCCGATGAGCCGCTAGAAGATCCCTTGTTGAAGCGCCATACATTGATTGAAACAGTCCAGATCCAAGCGGTAATTATTGGTGATGATGAGTATGTGTTTCAAGAAAAAGAATTCGAGAAAAATGTAATTGAGATTGAATTGTCTCCTCTTGGTCTTGATATGCCGGTAGGAATACAGTTGCTGAACCAAGAAAATGAAACTTTACAGGTCATCTGGGATCCCATGACCGGCAATGCTTGGTTTACGGCAGTGGAAGTGGAGAGCTAGGCCTATGAATGAATCTTCTACATCACGAGCAGGTTTTACACTGATTGAAGTTGTCATCGCTTTGGCCATACTGGGCACTGGTATGCTGGTATTGCTCGAATCTCATTTTGGTTCTCTAATGCTCTTTGACCAAGCGCAAGATCAAACCCTCATTGAATTGTTGTCCAAACAAGGTACTGCATTGGCTGAAATTGAAATTTTGACCGGAAAGAGCAACGGTAGTGGAGATTTCGGCGACGCCTATCCTGATTATGAGTGGGAGTATACAGCGACCATCGTAGATGAATTCGAATTGCCCGGATTGCTCGATGTAGAGTTTTCCTTATTTACCCCTTATGAAGATGAACCCTTGGAGTTTTTATTCCGGGTCTACGATGGAGCGATGGAATATGAAGAACAATCCTAGCATCGCTCAAAAGGGGTTCACTATTATTGAGCTTTTAATCGCCATGATTATCTCGGGTATCGTGTCGGCGATTGTATACGCTACTTTTAGCTCTGTGCTGGAATCTACGGAAACAGCGAACTTGGCTTCTGAGCAATTGTATACTCAATCCTTCTTAACTCGGCATCTCAACAACCACGTTGCACAAGCGTCATCAGGGTGGCAACCCGGTGCTGTATTTAGACCCTATTCAAACGATGCATCACCGACTACCACTGTAATGCCCGAGTCTTTGGTACTGTTTGAAGGATTAGAGAATGGCGAGGAAGACAGCTTGAGTTTTACTACTACTGCACCCATGTTTGGGGTCAGTGGTTACCCCGGATTCATGAAGCAAGTGACCTATTCTATTGTTGATGGTGAGTCAATTGAGATGCCCGATGGTAGCCCCTATGCTGGACATAAAGCTGAAGGGCCTGTTCTCTTGGTCACTGAAGTGCCGGTCATGTCCTATAATGAACTTCAAAATGGACAGTCGGCAGAAATTCGAACGCAGGAATTAAAAGATTATCTTGAAGACTTAGAACTTTCTACTCCCATATGGACCTTCCCTGTTGGGGCAATGGAAATCCGTTATTACAATGGCGAAGACTGGGTAGATAGTTGGGACTTAACGTTGGAAGAACGTCTTCCTTGGGCCATCGAAGTGAATCTGTTTTGGAGCCCATGGGGTGAAAACCGTTCAGTCTCTTTAGAGCCTGATAATCAATTCACAATGATCATTGCTGTTCCAGGTGGGGTAGGCCTTGAGAATAGGAGTCCGGAATACGCTCGTCCATTAGTGGAGTCAACCCCAAGATGAATAAGACACCGCACTCATGTAGAAAAAATACCGAAGGCGTAGCCTTGTTGATGTCGCTTTTGTTCGTGGTAATACTGGCGGCTATAGTGACGGATTTCATGTATAAAATGCATGTGGAAGCATCGCTTGTAGCAAACCAGAGCAGCGATCATTCTGGATACCTTGCAGCAAAATCCGGCATAGCGACAGGGATGAGCGTGTTGCATGCCGATAGGCTAATGGCTTTAGAAGAGCAAGCTACCGAAGGTAGCTATGATGGTGCGGATGAACCTTGGGCAGAAAAGAGTTCAGTGACGTCTTATAATGACGATGTTGTGAATATAACCATTTCGGATGAGTATGGAAAGATCAATCTAAATGCATTAATTTATGAAGACGAAAGTGGAGCAGAGATAGAACATCCGGTATTGGTTCCGATGTTGGTTGAATTGTTTACTGTTACGTTTAACTTGGAAAACGATCCGACAGATTTAATTCTCGATTGGTTAGATGCTGATGATAACGAGCGTCCAAACGGCGCCGAATCTAACTACTATGAATTATTGGAAACGCCCTATAGTTGTAAAAATGGTCCAATGGATTCAATTGAGGAGTTGTTGTTATTGCCTGGTATCACGCCTGAATTGTACTTTGGCTTACCACCTGTTGAAGAAGAAAAAGAATTTTTAGAAGTCGAGTATGATGAAGAAGTAGATGGAGTTTTAGCGCCTGGACAAACAGTCCCTCTTTTTGATTTGTTTACCGTTCATGGGCATCCCGAAGGAAAGTTAAACGTGAACACCATGCCCATGGCCGAAGAGCTCGAAACCATGATTGTGCAATATTATAATCAATCTCTTCAGGACAAGCGATTTGAGTTAACGGCCAACGGTACCGCTATCGTATCGCGCCAGTCGGAAGAAGGTGGTTTTGCTACAGAGGTTGATCTCCAAGAAGCGGGCTTAGCCCATAATCTGAACTCTGAGGGCAGTAATAATAACAATCAAAATACAGGTACAGAACCATTAGTCGATCCACCACGACAAATTTTTACTACCCAGAGTAATGTCTTCCGGATTTGGTCGGATGGCCAAAGTAGTGAGGCGCAAGTACGTATTGAAGCCTATGTATTTCGAGATCCGGTAGACAATACCGAAAATCCAGAGCCACAACTCTTTCGCATAATCGATTGGCGGGTCGTTCGTTAAGCCCTTCGTTTGAATAACTAAAAGGAAACACTATGAAATTAACCGCTAAAATAGGCGTCATACAACTGACCAACGTTCGCTTTCGTCTGCTCGTGGTCAAAACCGGCGGGGCCATGCCCAAAGTGCTGGAACGTATTGACGAGCCCTTGGCTTCTTTGGGCGATGACCCTGAAGTGATCCATGCCGAGCATGTCGAGTTGATTCAACAGTGCATTAAAAAGCTCAAGCATTCGCCAACATTATATTTATTGAATACACCGCAAAACTGGAGTGTGATGCGATTGCTGTCAGTCCCCTTTAAAGGAGCAAAGAAAGTTCGCTCAGCTCTGACCTATGAGCTTGAGCCGTATTTAGCGATTCCAATTGAAGACTTAGCTATTGATTATATAACCGTTGGTGAACACAATGGACACACCGAAGTGTTTGTCATGGGCCTGAAGAAAGAGCGTGTCAGCAATCAGGTAGCCTTGTTGAATGAAGCCGGAATTGTTATAGAAGGCTTTGGCTTGGACACTGTAGGGCTTTCCGCATTGGGTCGTGACTGTGCTGTTAAGAATACACAAGCGCAAGCAATTGCTTTTGAGCACGAAGGCAGTAGTTACGTGTCGGTCATTCGAAATCGTTCACTGGCTTTTACCCAACGTTTGGCCTCTACACCGGATCGAGTAAGCGCCTGGGGGCGTGAAGTACAAAATGCCCTGCGCGGATTTCATGCTACATCGTTGGAAACGGTTGATCTGATGACAATTAATTGTATTGGGGTCACGTTAGATGAAGAAGCACAATCCAATTTAGAGAAGCAACTTGATGTGGATATTGTTCATCATAGTTGGGAGCAGAGTGGGTTGCCTGATGAAATGCTGGACGCTGACGATGCGTCTACATGGGTGTCCATGGCGGGTACTGCCACATCGGTAGCCGGAGGCTCATTCAATATTGCATTCGAGAGCACTACTTCAGAGTCAAATACTCAGGCCAACCCATACACGCGCAGTTTGATGGGCTTGTTGGGAATGGTGATGATCGTGCTTGTTGCAAAACTGGGCATTATGCATTTAAAAACGCAAAAGAATATTGAACAAACTGAACGTTTAGGCCAAGCCGTATGGGAAGAGTTTGCCCTCGCATACCCCAATGCCCCTCAAGCGAAAGAACGTCCAGCCAATGATGAAGGAGGCCAGGCAAGCTTTCTAGCTTTACAAGAGGCTATTGATAAAGAGCAGTCCACCGGAACAGCACTTACTCCTCAGATGTTCAATCAAACAAGTTTGCCAAATATTTTAAAAGAGATCGCTGTGCATGTGCCAGACAGTTTAGCTTCCCTATCCGATGTGCGCGTAACCCCCTTAAGTATTAAGTCGTCTAAACTAGGAGTCACCATTCGTGGAGAAGCTAAAAACCCTGATGCCTATAGTAAGATAGTTGCTGGATTCGAAAAGTCACAGTTATTGGATTTTCAAAACGGCGAACGCTCAACCGAACAAGGAAAATTAACTTTTACCCTCAAGCTACATGTAAATGATGCACCTGTAGGTTCACAATAGGAAGGATTCATAAATGTACGATTTAAATTTAGCTCCACATGAGAAACGATTAATTACTATCATGATGTGTGTAATGATTGGAATGGTTCTCTTTATGAGTTTTAGAAATAAAGCTGAAGCCCTTGCAGATTCCGAATCGAATTTACAAACTGCGCAGGAGAATTTTAATGCCGCTCAACTTTTTAGGGAAACCATTATTAGTGAGCGCGAGGGGCAAAAAGTAATTCGCACCAAACTCAAAGCCCGTTCACGCAGTTTCGATTTATATAATTTTTCCAATAAATGCATTACTGATTTTAAATTACAAAATCGCGCAACACTCCAAAGTGTAGGTCTATCTTCCAGAGATAAAGCATTTGATGGGGTTCAAATCACCCTTAAGGGGATAAGTCTTGAAGAGCTTGTGAACCTTCTGCATACAATGTACGATTCCGACAATTTGATTATGATGAAAAAAATGAACTATTTAAGACCGACTCGCGATAAAAAAGGGCTTGAATGTTCACTCGAAATGCTCTCACCAAAGCGGTAAATAGCCCTAAAAATATTTTTATAACAGAAATTTTGGTAATAATTGGCCCCCAATAACTAAATTTAAGGTCAATTATTGACAGCCTGATTCGTAAGTCTTTTTGTTTCAGTAATATCTAGTACAATTCACATTGACTTTTTGCTGTGCCTTTGATACATTGATAGGATGAACTGAAAGGTAGGATCACGATGGATACGTCAGATTACAGTATGTTTGGGCAAAACCTTGTAACACGAGGGATTATAACCCAAGAACAATTAGATGAAGCCCTTCACCGTCAACAGACGGGGATGAAGGGAAAGAAGATAGGTGAAGTGCTTGTACGCCTAGGGTATATTAGTAAATCGCACATATCAGAAGGGCTTTCGGAGCAATTAAACATTCCCATTGTTAAGCTATCTGAGCGTGAAATCCCTGAAGCCATTCGAGCTAAAGTGGATGTGCGTGTAGCGCAGTTATACCGTATAATACCCATTGAGTTTGAGTACGGTATATTGCGAGTCGCTACATCCGACCCCACAAATATCAATAACCTCGACAACCTTTCTCGTCTGCAAGGCTGTAGTGTAGAGCCTGTATTGGCCTCCGAAGACGAAATTCGGGGCGCATTGGCCCAGTATTATGGATTGGCCGATAAGACCGTCGAATCAATGTTGTCAACCGTAAGTAGTGCCTCTACCATGAGTACGTTGAGTACGATGTCGAACATGAGTTCGCTTGACAGCTCCATGGGCAGTCTTGGAAGTCTAAGTTCCCAATCGATGTCAATGAGTAGCATGAGTATGGATAGCTTGGATGTTGACGATGCAGCATTGCCTGGCGTGAGCGCAGGCGGTGACGGCGAAGACGATGATGATGACAGCCCAGTAGTTCGCTATGTGCAACACATGATTATGGAAGCTTTCCGTTTGCGTGCTTCCGATATCCATGTGGAGCCGGGTAAGTACGACATTAAAGTACGCTACCGTATTGATGGTGTACTACATGTTATGCCTGCACCCCCCAAGCGTGCACAAGCCGCTATTATTTCCCGCCTCAAGATTATGGCCGGGATGGATATTACTGAAAAACGTTTACCACAGGATGGTCGAATTAAAATCACCATAGCCGGTAAAGCGATCGATTTGCGGGTAAGCTCCTTGCCTGGCTATTACGGCGCCAGTGTGGTTATGCGTATCTTGGATAAAGAAAGTTTGAACTTAGGTCTTGGTAATTTGGGCTTGAGTCCCGAGAATCAGACGACTTGGGAAGGTTTATTGGGACATAGCAGTGGAGTAATACTCGTGACCGGTCCTACCGGTTCAGGTAAAACAACCACACTCTATGCTTCATTGCATAGCATGAATAAGCCCGAAACCAAATTGATTACTGTAGAAGACCCGGTCGAGTATCAGCTAACGGGAATTAACCAAGTACAAATTCACCATGAAATTAATTGGACCTTTGCCCGTGCGTTGCGTTCAATATTACGTCAAGACCCGGATGTTGTGATGGTTGGGGAGATTCGTGATTCTGAGACCGCTGAAATCGCAATGAAAGCAGCGATGACAGGTCACTTGGTATTCTCCACACTGCACACAAACGATGCGCCGAGTTCGATTATTCGCTTGGTCGATATTGGACTAAAGCCATTCTTAGTATCCAGTGGTGTTCGTGCAATTTTGGCACAACGATTGGTGCGTACCATTTGCACTACATGTAAAGAGCCCTACACGCCAACCGACCTTGAAGTGCGTCGATTGGCTATAAGTGCAGACTTAACAACCAAGCAACTGTATCACGGTAAGGGGTGTGACAATTGCAACGGTACTGGTTATTCGGGTCGTATGGGTATACATGAACTATTAACGATGACCGATGAGTTACGGGCTATGGTGATGAATCATGAGTCAACAGTCGCAATGCGCCGCGAAGCTCGATATGGTGGCATGATTACATTACGAGATGACGCATTGGGTAAAGCTTTTAATGGCATTACAACAGTGAGTGAGGTTAGCCGCCGTACAGTGACTGATGAGCCCCTAAAGCCTCGCGAAGAAGTGATAATACAGACCGACTAAATTAACATTGACCCTATGGGTTGGTGAGAAGGAGTTAATGAAGTGGCATATGAAATGGTAAGTTTATTGCGCATGTTGATTGACCGTGAAGGGTCCGATCTCCATTTGGCTGTGGACAACCCGCCATCGGCGCGTGTTCACGGAGCAATTGTGCATTTCGGTAATGCTCTTTTGACCTCTGAAGATACTGAGCGGTTGATGAAAAGTATTGCTTCGGTAGACAACCAGCAAGAATTGCAAGAGGTTGGTGGTACTGACTTTGGTTTTGCTTTTGAAGAAATCGCTCGATTCCGTGTGTCCGTATTCAAGCAACGTGGTAATATTGGCCTGGTACTACGGATTATTCCTCGTAAAATTGCTACAATGGATGAGCTCGGTCTGCCCCGCTCACTTCAAAAAGTGATCAATCAGCCTCGTGGAATGATTTTGGTGACTGGTCCGACAGGATCGGGTAAAAGTACCAGCCTTGCCGCAATGATTGACTGGCTCAACACTGAGCACGACCACCATATCATCACCATTGAAGACCCAATTGAATTCTTCCATAACCACAAGAAAAGTATTATCACGCAACGTGAAGTGGGAGTGGATGTCCCTTCATTCTCGGAAGCATTGCGCCGCGCATTGCGTCAAGACCCTGACATCATTTTGGTGGGGGAGATGCGTGACTTGGAAACCATTGAGGCGGCGGTGTCTGCGGCAGAGACGGGTCACTTGGTGTTCGGCACATTGCACACCACCGGGGCGGTTCGTACGATTGACCGCTTGGTAGATGCCTTCCCCGCAAACCAACAAGAACAGATTCGTACTCAGTTGGCCGGTAACTTACGCGCGGTAATTTCTCAATCACTTCTCAAGCGTAAAGAAGGCCATGGTCGTGTTGCGGCATTTGAAGTGATGATTTCAACACCTGCTATTCAGAACTTGATACGTGACAATAAATCTTATCGTATTACATCAGCGATTCAAACTGGACACAAGTACGGTATGAATCTACTTGATGAGCACTTAATGGCTTTGTATAAAAAAGGCATTGTTAGTAGAGAAGAATGTGTCGGTAAAGCTCAAGATACTGCCGCCATTGAAGAATCATTGAAACAAATGGAAGAATCTGAATCTGCAGCAACTGGGCAAAAAAACTAGTCGGTTAAACGAATGCGTACTTAAAGGACAGGTGACCGTTATATGACAACAACAGCCAACCAACGAAAACTCGGCGACCTCCTCGTGGAGGTCGGTGTCATCACCCCGCTTGAGCTGGATGAAGGCATGCAGCGTCAACGATTGACAGGGGATTTCCTCGGTCGAGTGTTGGTGAAAATGGGGCTGTGTGCCGAACAAGATATTCTTGAAGCACTGGGTGTCCAGCAGGGGATGGAACGTGTCACTTTGAGCACGATGAAAATCAAGGATGACATTCTTAAAAAGTTACCTGCTGACGTAGCAAAATTTTACAACGTAGTCCCTATTCGTGCTAAAGAAGACGGCACCATAGTGGTTGCCCTGGCCGATCCGCTCAACTTGAGTGTGACGGATGATTTGTCGCAAATTATGGGGTGCCCGGTTGAAGGGGCAGTAAGTAACCCTGAAGATGTACAGGCCAGTATTAAAAATAACTATCAATATGAAGGTGAAGATATTCACCAAACCCTCGGCGATTTATTGGAGATCGTAGGGGATAAAGAAATGACCCTCGAGGAACTTGGGCAACAAGAAATTGTCGGGGATATTGATAACCTCGCTGCCTTGGCTCAAGAACCTGAAGTCATCAAGATTGTAAATCTTGTGCTGCTTGAAGCGGTAGACAAAAAAGCATCTGACGTTCACTTTGAAACGTTTGAATTTGATTTTCGAGTACGTATTCGTGTGGACGGTATTCTACAAGAAATTGTGGCGCCCCCTAAGTCCTTAGCCTTGGCGCTCACCTCGCGTATCAAAATCATGAGTGATATGGATATCGGTGAACGCCGTTTGCCGCAGGATAAGCGAATCGAATTGAAAATCGGTGATGCCGATATTGATATTCGCGTTTCAACCCTGCCAACCCTATATGGTGAAAGCGTGGTAATGCGTCTGCTTGACCGTCAGTCGGTTCAGTCTGAACTTGGCAAGTTGGGTATTCCCGATGATGTGCAAGAGGGTATACGAGAAATCATTGCGAAACCAAACGGATTGTTTTTGGTGACAGGCCCAACCGGTTCCGGTAAAACAACTACCTTGTATGCTTGCTTGAATGAATTAAATGAGCTGACCGAAAAAATCATCACATGCGAAGATCCCGTCGAGTTGCAAATTGAAAACTTGGTTCAGGTGCAAATTCGAGAAGAATATGACCTCACATTTGCTAAAGCTCTCAGGTCAATCCTGCGTCAAGACCCCGACATCTGTATGGTTGGGGAGGTTCGTGACTTGGAAACAGCCAATATATGTATTGAGGCTGCATTAACCGGACACTTTGTGCTTAGTAGTTTGCACACCAATAGTGCAGTAGAGACCGTTACGCGTTTGCTGGATATGGATGTTCAACCATTTATGGTTACCTCCTCGTTGGAAGGTGTGCTCGCTCAACGTCTGGTACGACGTTTGTGTAAAGACTGTGCGGAGCCTTATCGGCCCGATGATGAAGAGATGGAAGAACTTGGAGTGCCAGCCAGTTGGCAAAATGATCCAAACTTTAAATTAAAACGCCCCAAAGGCTGTGCCGCTTGTGATTATAAAGGGTATAAAGGTCGAATGGGTGTTCATGAATTACTTTTAATTAACGATGATATTCGCGAGATGGTTTTGAACCGAACCATGACTCACAACATGCGAAAATATGCTCGGAAAAATTTGGGCATGAAAACCTTGCGTGAATCTGCACTTCTATTGGCGGCCCAAGGCCTCACTTCAGCAGATGAAGTTATCTCGCATACTGAATACTTCAAGGAGTAAAAAACGATGCCAAAATTTGCATATCGGGCCACCAATAAAGAAGGTAAACCTGTCTTCGGTGTCGTGGAGCAAGAAAGCCAAGCACTTGCTGTGCAAGACATACGTTCCATGGGGTTGTTTCCGACTAATCTACGTGAAGCCAGTCGTCGCGATGAGAAGAAAGCCATGAAGCTCAAGTATGGCGACGGCATGGGCGATCTATATATTGGCGGATTAAAATGGAAGCAGGTTGTAGTGATGACACGTCAATTGGCTACGCTGATTGACGCTGGACTTCCCTTATTGAGATGCCTGGGTATTTTGGTGAAGCAGCAAAAGCCATCCAAGTTGCGCGATATATTGCGTGAAATTACTCAAGACGTACAAAACGGGGGTACATTTTCAGAATCGCTTACAAAGCACCCTAAAGGCTTTGACCGCTTATATATAAATATGGTGCGTGCTGGTGAGGTTGGCGGTATGCTCGAGGTTGTTCTCAATCGTTTGGCTGAGTTTATGGAAAAACGAATGAAGTTGCAGCGTCGAGTTAAATCCGCAGCGGTGTATCCAATTTTCGTAATATTGGCTGCTACCGGTATCGTGACGTTTTTGATGATTAAAGTAGTGCCGGTGTTTGCGGAAATTTTTGCGGAATTTGGTGCTGGACTTCCCGCTCCAACCCAGTTCCTGGTAGATGTATCAGACTTAGTTAAAAATGATTGGTGGAAGATTCTACTTATTTTTAACTCCTTTATTATTTTCGTGAAACTGATCCGTAAAATAACGCTCGTGCAGCGCATTATGGACCGTGTGATTTTGAAAGTACCTAAAGTGGGTGACTTGGTAACCAAAGTGGCTGTTGCACGATTTGCACGAACACTAGGTACGTTACTGAATGCCGGCGTTCCAATTTTGCAATCGCTCAAGATTACTCGTGATACCATCGGTAACACTGTGATACAGGATGCTGTGAGTCGTGTGCATGACCGAATTAAAGAAGGGGACACCATTGCGGCTCCGTTAGATGAAGCCAAAGTGTTCCCTGCTATGGTGGTCAATATGGTAGACGTTGGTGAAGAGACGGGTAGTCTTGATGCTATGCTGAATAAAGTAGCCGATATTTATGACGATGAAGTAGACATGGCAGTAGAAGCCCTGTTGTCATTGATGGAGCCCGCTATCATTCTTATTCTCGGTGGAGTCATCGGGTTTATTGTGGTGGCCTTGTATATGCCTATCTTTACATTGGGCGATGCCATGCAAGGCATGTAGGAAAACATATAGTAAATTGATCAGTGCATATGTACTGAGAAATCATAGGGCCTCTTGATAAAGAGATAACCCAAAGGAGTTAGAATTATGAACAAGATTAAACAACAGGCCGGTTTTACCTTGGTTGAGTTATTGGTTGTAATTGCCATTATCGGCATTCTGGCCAGTATTGTCTTGCCGAATGTGACCCAAGCGATTTACAAAGGGCAAGTGGCTAAGGCCGTTTCTGAAGTCAAAAATATAGAAACCGCCTGTACTCAAGTATTGTCTGATACAGGGCGTAGCAACTTTCATGATTTTCTGGTAACCGATTCTAGTGGATACGGTAAACAAAAAGTAGATGCTTTACAAGCTGATTTAGATGCTGCTATTCTGGCTGCCGATGGCGGATCCGGTGGTACGGAATTAGATGACATTGTAACGGCTGTTGAAGCACTGGAAGAGTTTTATAGCCAAATGTTTTATAACATTTTGCGACAAGGGAAAAACTCTGCATGGGCTGCAAATCATCTGGACCCCACGCTGCGTCAGAAATTAGCCAATAGTTATATGGACCTTGGGGAAGATTCTTGGGGCCAACCCTATAAATTCTGGGCAGGCCCTATGCGAAGAGGACCTATGATATTCCGTTCATTTAGAGCAAATCATGAAGCCGGCACTCCCGATTTTGATGATGCTGCGTTTGCCGAAGACGATGTATATCGCTATAACAACGATTCATATAATTATGAAAATGGTCAACTCCCTGGTGCGCCCCGGGATGAATACAATGGGGGTAATTTAGCGCCTGATTACAACATTAGCGATGGTGCAGACGATATTGAATGGTATGGATTTCCCGCACCTAAAAGTCTTCCTGTATATGTGTACTCCAAAGGAGGCAATCAGTTAGACGATGCCAACATCTTCATTCAGTTGGACCCCGATTTTAATGCTTATGACTACCCCTTATATGGCGGTGGTGATGATATTAATAACTGGGACACACAACAAGGTTGGACATTGGCTCCTCGTTCATAATTAGTTTTAGGAACTGAAACTATGGTGGATTTAAAACGACATTGCGGATTTACGCTCGTAGAGCTTCTGGTGGTAGTTGCGATTATTGTGATTATCACAAGTGTCTCTGTGCCTATGATGGCTAGGAGCGGGATGTTTTCCGGCAACAAAACCAATTCAGCTGCAGTTGATTTGTATGCACAGTTACGCGGTGCGCAAACCTATGCTACCACACAAAATGTGGATACTGCCATTGTCTATGGTATTGCCTTAAATAACGGAAATTATATTTCAGATAGTGTGTATGATTTGGCCACCAATGGACCGATAGCTGCAATAGATACCGCAACATTTGATGACCATGTAGAATTGGCCGATTCATTGTATAGTGCGACCTATAATCCTGAAGCAGCGGTGCTGAATTCAACCATGCTTGTGCGACGTATTACGCTCGAAGAATTACGTGAAGTAGATAACGATGTTGATAATGTGCCTTTAGCGCAATACATTATTAACGAATTTAATGCGACGCAACGTGAGTATAACCTCTTCAGTATGACCTATGAAGAAACACAAGATGTGTTTGTGCCTGTTGAGAATTCATTCGGGCAATTTCAAGCCCTCCCTCACGATGCCTGTCTCTTAACCAACCATTGGTCTATGTTGGAACATGGGGTTGATGGTGAGCAACTGCAAAAAAATGGTGGGTTTAAAGGAGTTGATGTAATTCGTGTTGAGCGAGAGATTGATGCGGGCACAGGCCGTGATACCTTTGTGATTACGCGAATGCTGCCAGCAATCAATGATACGGATATTTCTGATGCCTCCACGCCATTGGAATTGTATCGAGGGTTTCCTGAAAATTTAGATATCGTTTGGAAAAATCAATTTCCTGCACATGTATTTAAAAGTAGTGGCGGTCTATTGGCGACAACAACCAAGCAACGCTTACAACTCTCGGTTGGTATGTCTCCTGATGCTGACTATACAGAACGCTTTCTGATCGATGATGCCACAGGCGATATCGAAATGGATGCAAACAATGATTTAATCGCATTGGACACCGGCATAGAAATTTATGTTGCAACCGGACGAGTAAAGGTGGCCGATGATGCCTTATAAACAACCCGCACATACTACCCAATCGGGATTTACCTTGCTTGAGGTATTGGTCGCTTTGGCAATTTTGTTAATTGGCTTAGTATCTGTCTTGGCAATGTTTCCCCGCAGTTTAAGTATGGCTAATACGGCTCAAAAGAAAACCACTGCCGCACAAAATGCCAATAACGTGCTGGGCGAGATTTCTCACCAAGGTGCCGATGCCTTGTATTTTAATCAAATTGATCCAACGATTCTGAATATTGATGCATCTACAGCACCCGTGGGAGTAAATACTACCACACAGCGTTATTTAGGGAGCGATACAGACAGTAAACTGCAACGCGTTACGATTACGGTGTCCTTTCCTAATGGTAGTACCGAATCCTACGCCACATATGTGGTGAACCCATAGGAAGGCCTGTATTTGTGTTAAAAAAAGCATTGCATAAACAAGACTCATCCAAATCTACACAAGCATCAAACGGGTTTACACTGATGGAACTGCTTGTGGGTATGACCATTTTTATCGTGATTATGGCCTCTGTGACGCTCATGTTTAATGCTGTAGTTCGTACCTCAAAAATAGGCTATCAAAATCAAATTGCCTATCAAGTTGTACGCGGAGTGTTCGATACCATTGAGCAAGATGTGACGCGAACATTCACTTCCCGAGAGACCGGGCACAAGAATACATTCTATGGTAGCCCATACGGCATAACTTTTATCGGCATGGTCGATTTAGAGGATACGGGTGATTTTAATATGGCCCGCATTACGTATGTAATTTATACCAACTCCTTGAATTCCGATACCAATACATTATTTCGTCAAGGATATGAATCGGTGGGCGATGACGCAACCGATCCCACACAACGACAAACCTATTCATTGTTGCGGTATGTTGAACCTGGTGTGGATAACTTAGAGTCGTTTCCTATCAATTGGGAAGATGATATTGTTGACGATACTTTAGGGGTGTACAACCTGCGTACAAGTGAAATCGATCCGATCGTTGCAGGTTTTGCAAATTGTGATGGAAGCATTCAATGTACTGAAGCCTTAGAACGCTCCATTAAATGTGAGTTGTGGTTGCGTATGCTTTCGGGCGACGATCGTGTCCCGCGTTTTTGGGGGAACGGATCTTCTGTGCGTGAAGTGGGCATTATTACGGATAATTTAGACCCCGCAGATTATGTGCTGGCAGAAAATATTTTACACATCGAACGCTTGGCTGGATACTCGCCAGAAGATTATACGACGTATGATAAATGGGACGATACGGTATACCCCTTGATCGACAATGGTGCTGTGGATATTGCTTTGATTGACTTAGATGAAGTACTAATCGATCCTGTAACGTTGCTGGCTACCGATTATCAGCATTTTAGAGATTATAGAACCGCTATCGGTGCGTCTGTTCAGGCACAAGATATGGTTCGCGATTATGTGTTCTCCTTTAAAGGAAAAGTCGAAAGTATTCAAGGTACTACTAAATTCAATTTAGAGGGAAATGATACAGGGATTAATGATTCCATTTTAACTTCACGAGATTTTGCATTTTGGAATGATCGCCGCAACTTAGAATTCACCGAAGGAGTGAGCATAGCAGCCGCGGCTGCTACGGCTGATCCCTTGTTCACCGAAGATGTCATCTCTACAGAATCTGATATCATGGACCCAGACTTACCCGAATCTGTGCAGTTGCAAATTACACTGTTTTATCCGAGCCCCTATGCAGGCGCGCCGGATTTTGAGAAGACCTTTACGCAGCAATTTGATATTCCTACGGCACTGCGTCGTGAGCAGGAATCATTAGATACAAAATTACAACGTGATATAGAATAAATATAGTCATGGGCCTAGTGTTCATAATGACAAAAATATAGTTTTTAAAAACGTGGTACATACGATTAGTATCATGCGCATTCCATAGTAAGATGGGAATAGGAGTTATACCCCAAGTGAATATGCAATCTTCCCATAGCACCATCAAACAACGCGGTGCAGCATTACTTGTATCACTAGGTATTCTGGCAGTATTGCTGGTTATTTCAGTGACGTTTTTTCGTATGAGCATCATGGAAAGTCAAACAGCCAGTAATAACGCAAACGCTATTCAAGCTGATTTGTTAGCCGATGGTGCAATCAATATAGCCATTGCGCAGTTACTCGAAGATTTACAATCCAATCCGTCAGTCACGCATAACGATCAAGCCTGGCGCACACGATTCAACGGCACTGCATTTGTTGGTAAGCCTTGGTGGTGGAGTAGTGGTACCGATGTATTCTTCGGTGGTATCCCATTGATGGATATAGATGCAATAAATGATAAACTGCTTCTTAACAATGCTGGCGCCCAGACTATGGATCCCGATGATTTGGATTACCGTCTGTATATTCCTCGCATCGAGGATATTAATCAGTCTGCAGGAGCTACCAGTATTTATGATACTGAAATTCCTGGATTTGTGGATCCGGAAACAGGTGATTTTGTTTTGGATCGATATTTAGATCTCGATGCCTTTAACAATTCTATCTTTCCGTTTTCTGTCGAAACAGGTCTTGGAATATCCGCATTGAATGCAAGCGCGTTTGGGTATACATCGACGCAAATTGATCCACACAATCCTACGCTTGGAACCATTACTTTTGAAAATGGAATTGACTATCTTGATCCAGATGATAATCTTGAGGTGAGTGGTTGGCTGACTGAAGAACAGGTCCATTTTATTGCTGAAGTTGATGTTGATAAAGACAATCTTAATGACGCCATGTGGATTCCCATGGCGGCTGACCGTTTATACCCCAATGATGGTCTGGACAATGACCTTGATGGCTATATTGATGAATACGATTTAGATGGTGAACCCGGCCTTTTCCTTTATGCCGAAAATTATATTCATGGTGTTGATGATCCAAACGATCGGGTCATACGTTTAACAATGCCCTTGAGCCGAATGTTCATGATGCGCGATGTTAGCACGGCTAATCGATGGGTACCTGTTGAAGATGCCGGAACAGTCATTACCATTGCTGATTTAGCATTCCAAGCTAATCCAGCTACTGTGCTGAATAATGGTGATCCAAAATATTCTTTCGATACTGCTGAGTATAATTACACACTCAATTCAGAATTGCCCAATCAACTTATAAATGATGACGATGCCACCGAAGGTGATGACCGTGATAACGATCACAACACCATTATTGATGACGGTGTGGATGCTAGCCATTATGTATTGAGCCAAATTGTGCGTGAGTCCATCGGTATTGGGGCTGATGATCCTACTGAGAATCAATTTGCCGACCATTATCGATATGATTCGTTACTGGATCTATTGGAAGCAGTCATTGATAAAGGTTTTGAATTGCGCATTCTCGGGGAAACTACGAGTGATATCGTAGGGCGTGCAGCCATCTATATTACGGATGAATCCAGTAAAGTTAATATCAATGAAGCCGGTGCGCTTACCTTCATCCAACATAAAACAGAAAATGCCGGTTCCTTAATTGCGCCTGACTTGCGTGACCTAAGCCCAACCCCACTTTTCACATCTACATTAACCGGACAAAGTGCAAATCAATACGACATCAAAGTGCTCGATGGAATTGGACACGCATTGGGTGAACGTATCGCACTCCGTCGGACAGGCGCACCAGCAGGTGGGTTTGCACTTTCTAGTTTAGATTTAGAACTTGCTACTTTATATCCAGTGGATACTACGTATGCAGATGTAACTTTTCCCTTTTCCACAGCAACCAGCCCGCTTAGTCCAGATTTTGCCCAAACAGCAGGGTTTGCTGATATGGAGCAATTTGTATATGACGTATCCTTACCTGGATACGGATTCATGGATGATGACGGTAGTGCCCTTTGGATGGCTACAAATGGAATTGATGACGACGGCGATGCTTTCTGGTATCAAACCGACGGCATTGATAATGACATAAATGGTGAAGCCGATGAGGCTGGTGAGGGGAAGCTTGTAGGAACTGATGAAGGTTTGATCCCCTACGATTACACGGGTGATGGTATCCGTGAATATGCCACCTTAGAAGGCATCGATGAACCCAATGAATTCCAACACTTTCGTCCGTATCGCAATGTGGCTGCAGAAAATGATTTAGGACCTGATGATGGGAACCTAGACGGCGGAGTTGATGTAGCGCCAATCGATAATGATGGAAATGATATTTATAATGAAATAGGTGAGTTTGCTGACAAACTATATTTAACCGCTGAACAAATTGTTACTGTAGATGAAATTGACGACGGAATATACGACGAATTGAACGCGGTGTTGACGGTTCATTCGGCAGACAATAACTTGGCGCACAATTACACAACTACGGTAGATTCTGATCATACAGTATCTGGTATTAAGCGCGACATCAATTTTGCAACGCCTGAAGAAATTGTACAAACACTTCTTCAAAACTTTAACTATATCGAATCTATTCCAAAAGTCGTTAATGCGGAAAACAATGTGTATCTGAGCGATATTGTTGATAACTCATTTGATATGGATCTTTTTATTCGGGGACTTCGTCAAGAAGATACCACGGTGGAAGCGCCTACTGATATTCTTAATAGTGATCTTTTGGCTAGTGGGTATCCGCATGCGCATGTGCGCATCGAAGCCGATGCTGAATTACGTGCATACCAATTGGCTGTATCAGCCAAAGACTTTGCAGATGCCAATTCGTCACGTTCTACCTTAGTCTTAACCCTAAATGATGAGTGGATTTCGGACGAAACCATAAGTTATACACAGGCCGGTGTGGAAGCCATACGCATTAATGAGTTGATGGTGCGTCCAACCCGTCGAATTGAGGCAGAAGCCACTACAAATAACGGCGATGTTAAGTTTCTCGCTGAGTACAATCCAAATATTTTTTCTACGGGTAACCCCGCACCGGACTTTAACTTTTCCGTTGTCACAACGGCCATGCATTTAGAAAATTTGGGTAATCGTGCGTACTACATAGACCCAAGCGGTCCGGCTGCGGATGTGGAATTAAATGGTTTGGGTACCCCAGGTGATTTACTGGATCCCTTGCAAGATGTTTGGTGGATTGAAAATACCGATACCGTAGCCAATCCATTGCCTGCGGATCTTCTTGAAGTATTCAATAGCGGTGCAGCAATTAATAAAACCAACACTTTCGAACCTTTTATGGGTATTCGAAGTGCGTATGGAACCAATCAACCCTACATTGGCTATGAATTTGATGTGGGTGGGGTTCCTGTAAGTGATGATATCCCCAACTTGATTCAATTCCAGTTTTCAGCTTCTGAGCAATTGCCTGCTGGCCGATACTATTTAATGGTGAATACACAAACCGTTGATGCGGCTACCGGTGATATTATTGAGACGGTTAATTCCGTCGATGACTTTAGCTATTTCGTGGGGACTAATGACTTCCTTACGCTCATGACCGATACCTATATTGATGGCGACACAACGTTTAATATTAATCAATCTCTATCGCCTATCGCTTTGGGTGAAGATGCATTTGGAAACTTAACCGGAACCGCTTTCATGCAATCGGCCGATGCAGCCAACGGCTTCACGGTAGAAGTGCCTGCTGTAGGTACATTGAATGTCGCTATAGTCAGTAACTTGCCACAAGGTGAGGAATTAGCCATCAACTATTTCGAATTCAGTCAAGAGCCTGATCACGAATGGGTTGAGTTGTACAATACTTCTGATCAAGAAGTTGATCTCTCCGGATGGAAGTTAGTCGTCGAAGGCGACAACGGCACCGAAATGACTGTACCAGACAACACGGTGATTTCTCCCAAAGGCTATTTGCTCTTGGGTACGAACAAATATGATTTAGTACAACCCATTTTAGATATGCTAGCCAGTATTACAGGCTCAGGTGGAGTTGAAGACATTTTAGAAGTCCAACGTTCCTTTACTACAATCGATAATAATATAAATGGAACACTAGATATTATTACCGAGGTTCTCACATGGGCTGGTGCGCAAACCCCCTCTGTGCAGGTGGACTCAGCAACACTTAACTTGATAGATACTGGCGGTGATGGAGAAATATCTGCCGAAGAACTCGATGCATTCCTTAGTGTCTACACTCAGTTCTTTGGTTCCGTTTACGCAAACGGTATCGGTCTGGCCCGTGAAACCGATGCGGGTGGAGACTATAGCAATATTACTGTACCACCATTGATGACACGCCTACAGGATAAAGTGGGTGCCACGGGTGCTCCATACGATGATTTCCACAGTGTTTTTGAACGTGACATTATTGATGATGCTGGTTCAGAAGACGATTATTACATCGAAGACTTCGTAGATAACGATGGAAACGGTTATCCAGATGCCGATCAACTTTCCCGCTTAAATGCAGGGGGCAAAATACTTGGTGCATATACCGGTACTAAGAGTATAGACAATGAAATTCAAAATACGGGAACACAAAGTCCATATGAGCCCGCAGGGCTGGATGCCAATCCTGCCGCACCATGGGATCGTATTGTTGAACTTGATATCCCTCGCCTAGAAAACTTAACTACCCTTGGTGAATTAGCTAAGTTTATTTTGGATGGCGGTATTTTCCCGAATCATCCCGAACGCGATGGATTTGACAACGATGGCGATAACATAACGCTGATTTCTGACGGCATTAACAATAACGGTGACTTTTTAGATAATAACAGCAACGGTATATTCGATGCGGGTGATACCTTAGGGTTAACCGATGAAACCGATGAGGGAATTGACGAAGGCGGTACTATTTTGTACTCCGGCAATATTCTGTGGTTCCCTGATTTAGCTGCACCAGCCAATCAGCCCTATTCTCGATTGATTCCGGGTACCTTCCATCCATTCTATGTACCTTATTTCTTGAGTTCGGGTGAAATAGAATACCCTGTCGATCATGATTCTGCCGACCGTACTATTTTATCTACCGATCCACCCAATTGGAAAGCATTTGTAGAAGAACGTCTCCTTCCGGGCGACAATGTGGTTGTGACCTTGTACGAAGGACGTTCGTCTGCCCTCAGTGTAGGATTGGATATCACCAAAGAATCTAATATTGCCGACCAAGTCACCTATTCTGAAATGGATGTGATTGATCGCGCCAAAGACGACATACTGAATTTCGAAGCCAGTGCGAATCAAGAGCGACTCAATGCAGAATTAACTAGCATGTGGCCAGCCAATACTATGGGAATTGATTTCTATAAATCACTCGAACGTAAGCACCCGCTCTATAATGGTGACAAGCACGGTGTGATTAACCGCCAACAAGCCACTGATGGTGCTTATGACGATTGGGCCGATAGTAGCCACTATCATAAGCGCGAAATTGAGCTGGAAAACACCGATGTATACAATCTTAATGTCGCCAATTCAGCCATTGAAAATGTTTATGCACTGGCGGCTGGTACGGAAGCCGAGTATCGTCAACAGGCATTATTTAATCACACTATTTTTGGTTCTCCTTTACGCATGAACTTGCCGCAGCGCATGATGGAAAATGCATCTGTTGCAACTCCATCTGACTCTACTTTAGGTCAATCCACCTTTGTGTTGGAAGGACAATTTGATTTGGCCCTAGATGATGACGGTGCTGGTGTTTCCGTTCCTGAGTTGGGTATTCCTCGGGGCGTGACGCTCGATCGCCAACAAATTTTCCCACTGGCCACTGTGCGCAATAAAGCCATCGTGTCACCGGGAGATTTGCTCACCTTGCCGCACTTCGATCGGGTTCAACATTACCGTACACCGGTACCAGATAATTTCCTTGCGGATCTAAGTGCTGTCAATCAACGTATATTGTTTGATGATGGCGCAACGGTCTTTGAAGCATTTTATGGGGACAATTCGGTACGTCAAGTAATGCTGGGGCAAACATTCGGCGACGAAAATTGGGATGCCCTAGTGGCTGGCCCGGCGTTCTTTGCCCTGGATTACCGTGAAGGCGACGATACCAACCTCAATGAACTTTCGCATGATATTCATATGTTGATTGCCAACACCGTTGCAAATGATGCTCTAAGCCTCTCTGTGGCCACAGCGGATGTGAAGCCTTTTGATAAAATTGCTCCATATGATGGTTCAAATTTAGATATCACCCTCGTGTGGGATGCTACCAACGGTGGTGAAGCGCAAGATTGGGTGCCCATCCTTCAATATCCATTGGATAGTGATGACGGATTGGATAATAATGCCTATGTGGATACTGTGACATTCAATTCAATTCCTGGCTACGGAGGAACTATATATCAACAACTATATCTCTTGGACTTTTCAATCTATGGTGTAATTGTTCCCGATTCTTTGGATGTGAATCGCCTCCCATATATGCGTCGTGCTGGAATGTATGCATCTCGGAATAGCTCCAATATTGCGGATTTCGACCGGGTCAACAATCCCAATGATGGTAAAGAAGTCGTCTTTATTTGGGATGGGGAAGACGGTATCGAAAATGGCGAATACGATGTTTATATTGAAGTCGATGCGGACTTGCGTTCGCTGCTTGAAGCACACAATAACCCCATAACCGGAGGTATCTTAAACGATCCATTCGGCTATGGATTTGTAAAAGAATCCCTGGGTACTGATTTTGAAGAAATGCAAATGGATGTCGAAATCTTTACAGATAGAAATGGAGACGGTCGCGTATGGGCAGGGGCCACTGTGTATCCTGCTGATTCAAGCGACCTCAATTCCGGGGCTACTGTATCGACCATCAATGAATCTTTTGAATTGCTTAAAGATGTTGTGCCGGATCGTAATGGATTCATTAATTATGGATCCGTTCTTATCGAAAATAATTTTCTTGCATTGTTTATTCGCAATAGGGCAGACAGCTCTGTGTTGAACCGTATATCCCGCGTAGTGTTAACTCCTCGTGCCAAAACACCGGGTCGGATGAATATTAATACTGTAGAAACTCAACTGACTGATAATCAAACACGATTCTTTAATCCATTGATCGGATTGCCTGGAGTTCAATATGGCTATGAAGAGTTTGAAAATATTTTTGGCTTTGACCCTATTATTGATTTCGCTATTACCGTTGACCCTGCATATAACCCTGCGAATGTTGAATATAACGCAGGGACGAACAACTTCTTTGTAAATTCATTGGATCGCCCTAGTGCAGGTGAGCAAAATCAAGAACATATCATTCATTACCGTGCAGAAAAAATTATAGCTAATCGTCCAGAAAAAGCGGACGGTCGCTATTATGACTTTGTCACCGATCTCGTCGCTCAAGATACCGTATCGCCTACTGTAGGTGTAGAGCGTATGGTATACCCAAGTATTTTGAGTGACTTAGCACGCGATAACGGCCATGACGATACCGGAGCAGTGGGAAATGAAGAAACACCACGTTTCTTAGAATCCTATGAGCGATTCAGTCGCATGGTCAATATGATCACAACACGCTCCGACGTGTTTAAAATACAAGTGCTGGTTGAGACGGGATATGTGACCGATGTGGATCAAGATGGTTTCTTAAACTATCGTGACAACGCAGAATTCACGACCACCTCAGAAGCACGCGCAAGTGTCATTTACGAACGGTAAACACCGGGCGAATTTTTGCCTGTGCATTCATGTAACATATCATGCGCTAAGTTTTAGTAAAGCCCAAGTGCACAAGACATAGGAGTTGGTAGTTATGGTAGGTAAACAGACAGGGATCATATCCATCCTGCTGCTATTCAGCGCGATGGTCATCGGTGGTTTCGGATCGATAACAGGTCCAGCGTCTGCTGGAACGTATATGGAACTCCTGTCAATTAATCCAGACAACGGTCCAGAGTGTGCTCAGACGCCTATTGAAGTCATCACCAAACTTCCCAACGTATTGGTAGATGTGACTGATATACCCACTGCTGAATCCATGTATGAAGTGACCATCGATGGATTTCAATGTGCCTACGATACTAGTGCTCCTGAAGCCATCAGGGTAAATGGTGACAGTACCGTTTCACTGTTCATGTTGGCTCCTGTTGGTGCATCGTTAGGACTTAAAGATGCTGAGCTTATAGATAAATCAGGTGCTGAGCCCAATGTGCTATTAACCGACGCTTTCGAATATACGGGAATTACCTTTAATTCTATTACCCCTAGTATTGGTGGATTAGGGTTCAATATCCCTATAGAAGTAAATGTTACCCTACCACCCGGCATATCGCTTCTGGTTGATAACACCGATCTTGCTACAGCTACGGCCTTATACGAAGTCACCATCGACGGAGTCAGTTGTAACTACGATATTAGTCAGCCCTATTTAATTGAAACGTTGGCTGATAATACCACCACATTATTCATGCTGTCGCCTCCTGGTTCATCTGTAGGCTTGAAGGATGTTGAAATTCTTGATCTTGTTGGATGTCACGAAGTAACAGAGGTTAATGGATTTGAATACGTAAATGGCGGAAGCTTTGGAGCGTGGACAGAAAGCATTGTTAATCCAAATCCAGTTGGTCCATTAAAAGTGGGTGAGTTGCAAGTGCGCATTGAAGTAACGGCTGCACTTAACCCCGCAGATTTCGATGTGTTTATAGTTCCTCAAGGCGGGAACCCTATCAACACTACTCATCGCATCCCATTGAATTATGATGCAACACTGCTAAATCCCAATCCGTTAATTGATGATCCTACACGGGTATGGATGGGTACTAACACTGCCAATATAGAAACTGAAATGTTTAGTAGTGTATCGGGTGGTGAATTGTACCCTGATGGTCACGCAGCAGTGTATATATCTACAGTTGCAGATGGAATCGTTGGTATGGATTATAGTGCCCCGTATTCGGATTCTGATCGAATCTCCGGTAATGCAATATTGGGTCGCCACTTTACTATCGACACACTACAGCCTTATATGTACGTAGCACCAGCAACTACTCAAACGGCTTCACCCACATTCGTGAACCCTCTTATCACCACTGTGAACACTCTTAATCTTGCATTTGATTATACACCGAGTAGCGCTGATGCGCGCCTAATCGCTCACCCCTATCCATTGCCAGCTGCTGGCTTTCCAAATGTCGTATTGGACTTTCCGTTTACCAACCAAGGAATTACTAATACGCCTGGGGCCGATCCACAAGGTGCACAACGATTCTTTAATGCTGCTTCAATCAGCAACAATTCTACTCCATTAACTGAAAAGCTTAAGGTAGGTGTGCAAGTAGAATTTATTGACCCGGACATACATACGCGAACAGGAAACTTGTCTCCCAATGCTACCTATAATGATTACTTCAATGGTAACTCATACCGAGCACCTGCTGGATTCAGTACCGTCAATTCACCCATCTTCTCACCCAATGTAGCGGGAGAAGAAAGTGAGTTGCTCGGCGGTGTATCGAGTCTCAATACTGATAATGCCCAGCTATTTGCGCGCTGGGAATTGCAAGGAGGCGCGACACCGTTCCCTTCAATGAACAACGCTACAGTACAATTTGGCCCATTAACGATTCCGACACCTATTTCAACAGGCTTTGTCTATACCACAGTAGGGGATAGTGCCAACGAAGAAATGCGTGTCTCTTGGATTTTGGACGGTGTCGAACTGCCCGAAGATTATATGCGATTGGTTACTAAGTTCGCTGCAGCCGATAGAGCTGGTGTGTACTTTCCGCGTGGTGACAATTCTGAGCCTGTGAAGAAAGTTATGACACTACCCGATGACCAATTAGATCCTTTACAGCTCTGGTGGTTACGTGAAGTTCGCACAACAATTACCCATGACGCTATTCCTGCAGATGGTGTAACGCAAAGCCCTTATTTCCAGTGGGAAATTGGTAATGCCCCACGCCCGACCTTAGATGTTGGCGAAACAATTGCACCATTGCATAGCTATGCACTATGGGAATCTCCTGCCAGTGAAAATTTAGAAGACTTTCGTGATGGCCCCTTTAGTCCTATGGCCGGCACTTACGATTGGAACGATAATGGAGGGTGGTTGTCGGGGAATCTACCCGCAAATACAGCCTTTGCCCCTTTGGCGGCCAATCTTAATCCAAATCGCTGGTATCTCTTAACCGTCATGTCTATTGATGAAGCCGGTAATGCTGAATTCTGGCCTGCTGAACTTAGTCATGATGGAACCGATATCACTGTAGATGGAACCAATAATAAAGGCGGTAACAATTGGCGTCGATTCTACTTTGCCAAAGAACGTTCCCGAATCGATACCAAAGTGTCCTTTGATTTCTGGCACGATTTCGTTGCTACTTCTCCTGATGTAATAGATAATAATGAATCGTATTTTGGTTCCCAAACGGTTATTCCATTGCCGCCTCAACAAGATTTCTTCCCTGCTAATGGGGTAGACATTTTAAATGTAAAAGGATTTTTTAATGCGCAAATCGTCACGGATATTGTTGTTCCGGTGGGCGGTTCTTCCTATATCGAATGGAACTTTAGCGCTGCAGGCGTACAAGACTCCAACTTTACACTCACCAGTGTAGGAACCCTCACGCTTCCCAATGATGCGAGTTTAGTGTATTTAGGTGATCCTGATCGAAGAAAAGCCATTACCTATAATGTCCAAGCTAAAGCAATTATTGAAGACGGTGGTGGAGCGATAATCGCAGAAGATGAAACGCCTGTAAATATTCGATTTACCGTGGTGCCTGATGATGATATATCTGATTACCTGAAAAACCGGAAATCTAAGGATAAGCAATTTATCAAAGAATTTAACCGTCAATAATTTACTTGACGTATCGGTACATAATGTGCTTAGTTATAAGCATGAGCAAGGACCTAATTCTTTTACAGTCTTAAAAATGTACACATTTGGACATCGATGCCCATGCACCTTATACATCTCATAAGGAGTTTATTAAATACACCTTATTTAGGGTTTTTGGGGTGATAGTGTTGCTCTCATTAGTAGGAAAACGCTTTCCTACCGAGGAAGAATAGGGAAAAGTAGCTCGGGGGTCAGATGGAAAAGAGTATCCATGGGTAGCCATGTTTGACTCAGAATTAGCCGTCACTGAAGAGTAACTTAAGTCCATATACAACAGGTGCTTACAGAAAAGGAGTGTCTGGGTATGGATACTTCGATATGTCTAGAGATGTATATTAATGGGCCAGTTCTTGGTATAACCCCTGCGAAGGCAATTCTACAGTGGATGTCGAGTATAGAAAAATTTACAGAGTATTGCAGGGCGGATCCTATATGGCCGACGCTTTTGAATCACGCAGTGTCCGCCGTCATTATGCTCGGCCTGATTACAATAATAAAGATTTTGTTTTTCCCTGTGCAAAAGACCTGACAGGCTGGTGTTCAATAAGTAAACAGTTGTCATATCGTCTAAAATGTTGACATCTGCAGAGAGTTGTATTACAATACAGTTCAATTATTTACGAAAAGGCGATATTTTTGTGAAGCCGTACATTTAGCATATTGAGATGCGGTTCGTTAAATTAGTGCTTGATTTTGATTTGGTTATCAGTCAGAATGTTGAAAATAAATTTTTTAGAGGTCCATTATGGCGGGAAGTAAAGCGCGCAGTGTAAATAAACTTGTTCTGGATATTGGAACAAGCTCTGTTCGGTTATGTGAACTATCCAAGACTAAAGCCGGATATCAGTTAAATAAATATTACCAGCGCGGATTCGATATCGATCCTGCAATGGATGAAGAAGCCAAGCAAGATAGACGTGCAACAGTGCTCGGGGCTTTGCTTAAAGAAGCAAAAATTCGTACACGTAAAGCAGTCGTTGCTGTTCCTGGGCAATCTGTATTTATCCGTAATCGATCCTTGCCACCTGTACCTGAATACAAAGTGCCACAAATAGTGCGCTATGAAATTCAACAACAGATCCCGTTCTCTCTTGACGAAATTTCATTGGACTATCAGGTGCTAAGCCGCACCGATGTTGGTGGTTACGATGTTATGATGACCGCTATCAAAGTGGATGTTGTTGAAAAACAAATCGATGTTTTAACTAAGGTTAAGCGCAGTGTAGAAATTGTTGATGTGTCACCCTTGGCAGCATACAACTGGCTATGCCATACTGGAGATTTTGGTAATGATGGCGCCTGTGTTGCAATGGTTGACTTAGGGGCAACCACTACAGATATCGTTATTCATAAAGATAATCAATTTAAGTTTACTCGGAGTTTGCATGTTGGTGGTAATGATGTAACTGCAGCACTTGCATCCGCATTCAATATGTCTTTCCTAGAGGCCGAGCGTCTCAAATGCGAAAAAGCCTTTGCGCCTACCGGTAATGCCGAGCAAGATGGACGTGGCGGTGAAGTCACCGGACGTGTACTATCCCGACTTGTCGCCGAAATAAATCGTTCTTTCGCATATTACCGTTCTCAACCTGGCGGTGGCCCAGTTACCCGTGTAGTAATAACGGGTGGTGGATCATGTTTACGCAACATAATCCCATACCTTCATCGTCAACTAAATATAGAAGTATGTGTAGCGCAACCCTTAGTTAGTGTGGACGTATCGCCCAGCGCCAATGAAGCCAGCCAATATCCCGAGCAAGCATGTGTCGCTTTAGGCTTGGCCCTTCGTTGTGCACAGCAAGTCCCTGTTGCTGTTAATTTAATACCGCCACGAATTGCTGAGATCGAGCGACGTAAAGACGAATTAAAATATTGGGTTGCCACTTTTGTAGCTATTTTCGCCATTATGGCCTCTGTAATTCCAAAAACAAAAAATCAAAACGAACAAGTTAAAAAAGAAATTAAGCATTATCAAACCATTTTAGGGCAGTATGATCCGCTACTCGAACGAAACCCAAGTTCACGTTCTCCCTATGAAAATGAAATGAATTTGATCAGAACAGATCTTAATGGAATTAAAGCCGAGATCGATGCTCTGCAAATGATTTCTCAGCAACGCAATGTATGGCTTGATGAGATTGAGGCTGTATATAATGCGCGACCAAAAGGTATTGCTATCAGTTCATTCCAAACAGCCATTATTGGTGCAGCAGGCAATACCGGTATGGCAGGCCGTGAACTTACCGGTAGTGAACCACTACCCGCAGGTTCTACGGGTGCTAAAAAAGCCGGTGCGGGCAATAAAAAACCTGGTGGGAATGACGACGCTCCAGGTCTTGGAAGTTTTTTGAGGGGTATGGGTGGTAATTTTGGAGGGCTTGGTGGACTGGGTAATTTGAATTCGACTGGGTCGGCCGCTATAACCAGTATTACTGGGGGATTATACATATCACCCTTCCCGGGTATTATGGCACGCGCTGGGTCCGGTGCCGATCCCGCTAAGCCTGTTCGTTCTACACGCTCAGCAGGTGATGACGATGATGATGATGATGATGATCGTCGTAGGGGTAGACGCTCAAGTTCTAGGGGGTCTAAACGAAGCAAAAGCTCATCGTCTCAAGTGGATACTTCAAGACCCGGCACATTGGTCTTTGCCGATAAATTTATAGCAGAACCCAATGCCATAGCGCTATACGGGTATGCTAGCGATGTAAAGAAAGTACAAGAATTTGTAGACCGCTTAAAAGAAGAAAAACACTTTATAGAAAATGGAGTCTATTTCCATATTAATTCACTCTCCAAAGTGAATGGATCGCAAATCGACAATGCTCAGATTGGAGAACTTCACGCACAACAAGCAGTACAATCTGCGTCGCGAAGAGGTGGTAAAGATGGAGATGACGATGACGATGATGATAAACGTGGAGGAGGTCTTAGATCCCTGGGTAAAAATCTGGTCCCTCAGTATGGTCAAGGGCGAGGCCGGAATGCAGGATTTCAGGTAGTCGCATTTCAAATTGAGTTGCAGTTATACGGCCAAACAATTGAGTTTGAACTTGGCGATGTTAAAGAAGAATAACAGTACTTATTCACGGAGTAATGGTTCATGAAGCGTAGCTATATATATATGGTCGTTTTTTTGCTACTAGCATCAGGCGGTACGTATTTTTCATATGAAAAATACTTTAAGCCTATCCAGCAAGAACTCGTTGAAAATCAAGAAAAAGCTGCAAGTATGCAAGCCAAAATTAAAAGCTTGGAAAATACATTTGGTAAAAATGAACCAGCCATTATAATCGAAGCGTTAAACAAAGAAAAGCAACCTTGGTTAAGACGCTCTCGCGAATTTTTAGGATACTATGAATCCGAAGAAATAGAAAAAGCCACTATGCCGGATGATGTAATCCCCAGCTTTTGGTATGAAGAAAAATATCCAGAAATTGAAAATGGACTTTATAAATTTGCACGTGAACGTAATGTGCATTTGGCAGTTATAAATTTTGGGATAAGAACACCACAATATTATCGTGGTGGTAACCCTACTCGCAAAGAAGTTTTGGCGGAAGTAGATAAATTTAACCAAGGAATAGCCCTAACTAAATATATCCTTGATGCCAAACCCAAATTTTTAGAGGGAGTATCTATTTGGCCCGAACGGGTTGTGCGAGATAGTAAAAGTGGTGAAATTGTAATGCAAACCACTGGGTATAAAATGACAATTGCTAACGAAGACTTAATTCGTTTTCTTGAACGGTTAAATAACGAAGATAAATATGTCAATGTAAATGGTATAAAAATAATCAATCGCCGATTGAGAAATAAGAATAATCCGTATGAAGTGCAACTATTAATTTCAACAGCACGGATTCGTACCGAAGAAGAAAAAGAAGACGAAGGTTAATTGTAGCGTTTTTAGACAACCACAAGTAAAGTTATGGGACATAGACTAAATTATTATGAATTTTCTTCGTAAAATAGGAAAATGGTGTTGGGACAAAAAAGAGCGCATGATCTTGGTTTTAATGCTGGTATTTTTAGGTTACCGTATTTATACTGTAATCAACATTGCCGAATCCGACACCTCTATGACATTTAGGAGTCCATCGACAAACCCAGACAATGTGCAAGGTTATGGTGAACCGCCGCGTATGCTCAAGAGCATGGATAATGCTGATATCGCTCCTTTAGTAAGACGCTCACCATTTATATATGAATCTCCCGGAAAATCATCCGGCAGTAACGAAACATTAAGGGATGAAGATTCCCGATTGCAGGTCATTCGGATTTTGGAACGGTCAGACGGAAACCACAAAGCACAAATTTCGATAGGCGCTAAGAAGGAATTGCTGTTGGAGGGCGACCAATTTGGGAGCTATCAATTGGTATCTATTAATATAGAAGATCAATCCTGTATCATATATTCAGATAACAGTGCTAAAGAAATAGTAGTCAAGGTTAAATAGATACATTATTAAATATTTGATAAAATAGGCCTTTTTTATTAAACTGTATAGGTTTACACAATTTTGGAGTATAGTTTTATGCGATCGCAATTACGCAATACGAGAAAAATACACACTTTCAATCTGCGCTTAGCAGCGGTCCATAAACATTCGATAGATAAAACAACAATGTCAACACCTACATTGACAGGAGGATATTTTCAGATGTTCAATAGGCTTTCAGGGCTTTTAAAACAAACCATGTACGCATCCGCACTCACGGCTGCATTGGTGTTGACTCCAATCCCGACCACCTTCGCCCAAAATGATCAAGCAGAAACCAGCATCACCAAAGCCGAAGAAAATTTTCGTTCTGGCGTAGAACAGTTTAAGGACGGGAGCTATCGTGAAGCGCTGAGTCATTTTAATAATGCTGCTGCCTTAGATGCTGATAACCCAAATATTGAAGCGTACATTAAGCTTACAGAAGAAAAACTAGCCATCGAAGAAGCTGAAGGCGCATTAGGCGATGATGAAGGCTATGAAATCATTGATGAGATCTTACCAGAGAGTGACCTTGATGAATACATCAATGCCAACGAATTTAAAATTCGTCGTGCACGTCAACTCAATGAGTTAGGGGAACAATATCTTGAAATAAGTAATCACAAAAAAGCCCTTGAAAACTTTTCTCAAGTACTCGAATTTGCTCCAGATAATAATCGCGGCAAAAAAGGCTACTACAAAGCGGTAATGGGGTATAACCAAGATTTAATTAACGATTACAACCAAAAAATAAAAGTTCAGCACCGTGATGTAGTACGCGATATTGAAGAGATGAAGTTGCTTCCAGAAGGTGCAGACGGTACTGGTATTAAGCCTTATAAAATTGTCGTGCCGGTAGTTGAAGAAGAGACTGAAGCCGTGATTGATCGTATGGATATTGAAGATATCCTGGACAGCCCAGTAAACTTGGTTTTCGAAGATATTCACATCAAAGACTTGCTCGAAGTGTTAACGGAAGAGTATGAAGTCAATATCATGTTAGATGATCGGGTTATTAAGCCACCTGAGGAAGAAGTGGATCCAAATGAGCAATTTTTTGGCCCTCCTGTTGCCCAAACTCCACAACGCTCACGTGGCGCTGGTCGAAGGGGTGACGATGAAGATAACGGTATTCGAGGAATCAGCAATGGAATCAATGGCCAGGAAGATGAAGTTGTAAACGATGACTACTTCGTTACAGAAGGTATGATTCGATATGTAAACCTAAAAGATGTAAGCTTACGCGAAGCACTTCAAGTATTGCTTAAGCCATTAAACCTTACCTACTCAATTCAGCGTAGCTTTATATGGATTACCACGCATGAAAAAATCCGTATTGAATCGTTCGAGCCATTAGAAACTCGTTATTACGAGGTTAAGAATGCCGGTGCTGAAACCCTTTTCAAAATGGTCCTTGGAGGAAATGACAGCAATAATGCTGGCGGCGGTGCTGGCGGTGGTGATACCGGCGGCGGTGGACAAACTCAAGGTGGAACGAGTAGTGGCAGCACTTCTAGTGGTAGTTTGTTTGGTAATATCGTTGACTTATTCTATGGAAATTTCCCGGATTCTGAGGTAGGGGAATATCCAAACTCTGCATTGTCCGGTTATAGCGGTGGCATGGGCGGTGGTATGGGCGGTGGCTATGGCGGCGGCGGTGGCTATGGTGGCGGCGGTGGTCGTGGCAGTAGCGGTGGCC